>ENA-UOOE01000517-UOOE01000517.1-fermentation-metagenome-genome-assembly--contig:-NODE-517-length-37908-cov-4.580430_pt1 | contig 37908 bp, 42 predicted proteins | sample MGYA00245776_ERZ724021 | MGnify/ENA primary metagenome ERZ724021 (study PRJEB28704, sample SAMN03018321) | fermentation metagenome | biome: anthropogenic terrestrial biome; feature: soil; material... | reverse complement strand
TTATATTGGCAGGTGCCTTTGGCAGTTATATTAATAAAGAAAATGCTCTTGTTATAGGATTGTTTCCAGATTGTGATTTAAATGATGTAGTAGTTGTGGGAAATGCAGCAAGCGAAGGAGCTAAAATAACTCTTTTAAATACAGATAAAAGAGCTGAAGCTGAAGAAGTGGCTAAAAATGTGCATTTTGTTGAATCTGCAGCGGAAAAAGATTTTGAAGCTGAATTTTATAATGCTATGAATTTTCCACATAGCAAGGATGAATTTCCACATATTAAACATATTCTTGATAGTATTCCTGTAATCAAGTGAAACTTCGGGGAATGAGAGGACAAATGATGAATTTTAATGTTGATTCAATATGTAAAGGGGAAAGTATGGAACAGATTCCAGCAGAGGCCTTAAAACGAACTGGCATATATTTTGCAGATGCACATTTTAAGAAAGACTGTATGGCAACTGTCTCTGAAAAGATAAAACAAATTGATAAAAACTGTATTTGCTATGTACCTTTTTCTGTAACTGTAGAAGCAGAAGCTTTTGGCTCCAAGGTAAGATTAGATGAATGCAGCAATGGAATTTTGATAGATGGCTTTAAATACACTACAATTGAAGAGATTTCAAATCTTGTTGAATTTGATATAGATAAGGGTAGAATAAAAGAAATATTAGATTGCATTGAAATATTAAGCAAAAGAGGAAATACAGTAGTATTAAATGTAGAAGGGCCTTTTACTATATTAACCTTGTTAATAGATAATTTGAGTATTTATAAAGCATTAAAAAATCAAAGTGATATTATTTATGATTCACTTTTAACTATACAAAATAGTATTAAAAAATATATTATTAAAGCTTTGGAAAAAGGTGCTAGAATAATATCTTATTCAGATCCTAGCGGTGATATAAATATTTTGGGTCCTGAAATCTATAGAAAATTTAGTGGAGAGTTAACCTATAATCTTATAAAGACCTTAGAAGATTATATGGATAATTCTATAATGCATCTTTGTGCAAGGACATCTTTGCCTTTAGAAAAGTTAGGCTTTTGTAGTTCAAGCCCTATAAAAATTAAAGAACATATTAAATATGGAGAAGCTATTTGTAGTTTGTTAGATGAAAAAGATGTTAAGATATTAGGTCATAAATGTATGCAGTGTACTAATAAAATAGTTGAAAATTCTGTGGTGTGGAAACTTAGTTTAAATAATAACTATGGAGGATGAGAAAATGTTTAGAAGATATAGAAGACTTAGAAAAAATCCTGCAATAAGAAGTATGGTAAGAGAAACAGTATTGAATGAAGAAGATTTTATTTATCCTTTATTTGTTGTAGAAGGAAATAATATAAAGAAAGAAATAAGATCTCTGCCAGGAAATTTCCACTGGTCTGTGGATAGGCTTTGTGAATTAATGGATGACATAATTAGAACGGGGATTAAAGGAATAATGATTTTTGGAATTCCCAATTATAAAGATGATTTGGGCAGCGGAGCCTATGATGATGAAGGTATAGTTCAAAAAGCAGTGCGTGAAATAAAAAGAATTGCACCGGATATGTGGGTTATTACAGATGTTTGTATGTGTGAATATACAAGTCATGGACACTGCGGCATAGTAGTAGATAATGATGTAGATAATGATGAAACATTAAAATATATAGCTAAAATAGCACTTTCCCATGCACAGGCAGGAGCTGATATGGTAGCACCTTCTGATATGATGGATGGAAGGGTAGGGGCAATCAGAAGCATTTTAGATGAGAATAATTACAAGGATGTAAGTATTATGGCCTATAGTGCCAAATATTCTTCTGCTTTTTATGGACCTTTTAGGGAAGCTGCAGATTCTTGTCCTGAATTTGGAGATAGAAAGAGCTACCAGATGGATCCTGCAAATAGCAGAGAGGCCATGCTGGAAATTCAGGAGGATATTGATGAGGGAGCAGATATAATTATGATAAAGCCGGCCTTGTCCTATCTGGATATAATAAAAATGGCAAGAGATAAATTTGATAATACAATAGCAGCCTATAGTGTAAGTGGAGAATTTGCTATGATTAAAGCGGCGGTGGCTCTTGGAGATATAGATGAAAAATCTATAGTACTTGAGACGCTTACATCCATTAAAAGAGCAGGAGCGAATATAATAATAACCTATCATGCAATGGATGCAGCAAAGTGGATTAGAAGAACTTGATAATTAACTACAGTTAAAGGGAGAATATGAGGATGATTCATGGAGGGGATATTTACACTGAAGGAGTTTTCAAAGGGAAAAAATTATTGGATTATAGTTCTAATATTAATCCTCTTGGGCTTCCCAAAGTTTTTTTGAAAAATATAAAAGAAGCCTTGGAAAATGTGGCAGTTTATCCTGACATTCAATATAGGAATTTAAGAAAATATATAAAAAAATATATTGGACTTGAAAATGCAAGTATCCTTTTAGGCAATGGTGCCTCTGAACTTATTGATCTATCTATAAGTTTGTTTAAAAGTATACTTGTTATTGTTCCTTCTTACATAGAGTATGAGATAGATGCAAAAAGATGGAATTGCAAGATTAAATTTTCTTATTTGTCTTCTAATATGGAAATTGATTATGATGATATAATGGATAAAATGGTAGAAGTAGATTCAATTATAATTGGAAATCCCAATAATCCAAATGGAGGGGTGATTGACAAGAAAAAATTTCAACCCATATTAGATTTTTGCGAAAAGAATGATAAGGCAATTATTTTAGATGAAACCTTTATTGAGTTTACAGGAAAAACTGAATTTAGTTTTATGGATAAAATAGAACAATATAAGAGTATTTTTATAATAAAAGCAATGACTAAATTTTTCGCCATGCCGGGTATAAGGTTTGGATATGGTATAACTAAAAACAGCAGTATTGTAGATGGAATAAAGAATAGACAAAATCCATGGAATATTAACTGTTTTGCAGAAATAGCCGCCAAATATTGTTTAAGTGATTTAGATTATATTAGTGAATCTGTTGTGTTGATTAATAGGGAGAGACAATTCATGACAGAAGAACTTAAAAAATTATATTTTATAGAAAGGGTATTTCCAACCTATGCAAACTTTGTATTATGTAAAATAAGAAATGTAAATGAACAGCAGGTATATGATTATTGTATAAACAGAGGAATAATCATAAGAAAAGCTGGCAATTTTAAGGGACTTGATAAAAACTTTATAAGACTTGCAATAAAAGATAGAATTTCTAATGAAAAATTGTTAACTGTTTTAAGACATTTTCAGAGAAACAGTTATCCTGTATGCTAGATTTTTATATAACAATACAAGTAAAGTTTCCATTTGAAAAGGAGATGGAATAAAATATGGGTAAATTGAAAAAAGGTTTTGTCCAAATATATACAGGGGATGGAAAGGGCAAGACTACAGCAGCTCTAGGATTGGCATTGAGAGCTGCAGGAAATAATTATAGCGTATGTATGGTTCAGTTCCTTAAGACATCTAGAACAGGTGAAATTGAAAGTGCAAAAAAGCTGGAAAATAATTTTAAAATATATAGATTTGAAAAGAAAAAAGGCTTTTTTTGGACGTTAAATGATTGTGAAAAAGAGGAATTAAGGAAAGAAGTAGAAAAAGCTTATAAATTTTGTTTGGAAACTCTTCAAAATAATACCTGTGATATTTTAATAATGGATGAAATCATGGCTATACTTTCAAATGGACTTCTTTCTGTAGAAAAAATTATCAAGCTTATAGATAACAAACCAGATAATATGGAACTTATATTGACTGGAAGAGATGTACCGGAAGAAATTTTACAAAAAGCAGATCTTGTAACAGAGATGAAAAATATAAAACACTATATGGATAAAGGTATACTAGCAAGAGAAGGCATAGAATATTAAAAATTAAGGGGTTTTTAGAGGAGATCTTAAGTATGAATGTGGCACTAATTAGTTTAAATAAATATGGAGATATAATTGGCAAGAAGATAGGGGATTCCATTCCCATACATATATTTTCTAAAAACAAAATTAAAAATTTTAATATTGTAAAACTTGTAGAGGAACTTATGAAAAATTATGATGCCATAATTTTTGTATCTTCTACGGGTATAGCAATTAGGACTATTGCGCCTTTTATAAAAAGTAAGTCTGAAGATCCTGCCATTATTGTAGTGGATATACTGGGCAAATATGTCATAAGCCTTTTAAGTGGGCATTTAGGCGGTGCCAATGAATTTTCAGAAAAAATAGCTGAAATAATGAATGCAGAGGCTATAATTACCACTGCAACGGATAATTTGAATTTAAAAGCACCAGATATTATTGCAAAGGAAAATAATCTTATAATAGATAATATGGATGATGCAAAGTGCATTTCAGCCCTTATGGTAAATGGTGAAAATATTGTTTTTGAAGATGAGGAAAATCTTATTCATACTCCAAAAGGCTATGGAGGCAACTTACAAACTGCCAGTGGAGTTGTATATGTAACAAATAAATTAAACTATTTTAATACTTATGGCAAAATGGCCGTGCTTAAGCTTATAAGAAAAAATGTAATTATTGGAATTGGCTGCAGAAAAGATTATTCAATTGAAGCTATGCAAAAGACAGTAAGAGAAAAACTTAAAGAATACAATATAGATGAAAGAGCTGTTAAAACAGTTACATCTTGTAACATTAAAAGTGAAGAAAAGGCTATTATAGAATTGGGGAAATTTTTGGGGGCACAGTTTAAAACTTTCAGCAGGGAAGATATAAAATCCATTGAGTATAAATATAAAGGGAGTAAATTTGTAGAGGATCATATTGGCGTAAAAGCAGTATGTGAACCTTGTGTTGAGCTTTCAGGGGGTAAAATTTTGGTTAGCAAACTTAATTTATCAGGAATGACTTTATGTATAGGAGTAGATACAATGCACAATTCACAAGTCACAATTGATGATGTTTGGATAGATAAGAAAAGAGGAAAATTATGAAAGCTACCGCCAGTTATCCAGGCAGCATAGGTGAAATGATACAGGGAAATTTTAGAGGGAAAGATGTATTAATATCTTGCCCTGTGAATTTCTTTACCAGAGTAACTTTATTTGAAAGTAATTGTCCGGTATTTAAATATAATTATCCAAAAAGCATGCAGTTTATGAACAATATTTTAAAAAGATGGAATTATGACGTTTATGAAAAAAATATGGATATGCTTATAACTTCTCAAATTCCAAAGGGAAAGGGGTTTGCAAGCAGTACTGCAGATCTTTGCGCCACTTATTATGCACTTTTAAAACTTTTCAACAAAACATTCAATGAAAGGGAATTAATAGACTTCTGTATTGAAGTGGAACCTACAGACAGTATAATATTTCATACCATGACCATATTTGACTATAAAAAAGGAGCTTTTAAAGAGAGTATAGGAGAATATTTTAAGTTTTATCTTTTAGTATTTGAAGGAATTAAAACAATAGATACTGTAGAATTTAATAATAGAGTAGATAAGTCTTTGAATGCTGTAGATGATTTAATAAAAATATTTAAAAACGGCTTAAGAAAAAGAGCATTAAAAGATATGGCTTTAGCATCTACAGAAAGTATATTGAGAAATGAAAGCAGGCTTAAATATAATATATTGTCCCAGATTATGAGCATTAAAGATTTCACAGGGGGAGTTGGTATTATAGGTGCCCATACGGGAGATTGCCTTGCCATAATCTATGAAAATTCACAAACTGTGGATAAGGCCATAAAAAGTATTGAAGGTATTTTAAATTATAAGATATATAAACTTGAAACCATTGATAAAGAGGAGCTTGTTCAGGCGATCAGTAGTGATTGTCTAGGATAAAAGCAGAATAATTTATGGAGGTAATACTTTGAGTCTTAAAATTGCTACAAGGAAAAGCAAGTTGGCATTAGTACAAACGGATTATGTAATAGACTTATTGACTTTGAAGTTTAAGATGCAATGTGAAAAAGTTTTGATAAAAACTGAAGGAGATAGAAAACTTGATGTATCCTTAGATAAAATTGGAGGAAAGGGCGTTTTTGTAAAGGATATTGAGAGGGCATTAATAGAAAAACGTGCCCAGGCAGCAGTACACAGCATGAAGGATATGCCAAATGAATTACTAAATTTGTTTGAAATAATTGCAATGCCTGTGAGAGAAGATGTAAGGGATGTTTTTATATCCCCTGAAGGTATAAAATTTTTAGATCTTCCCAAGGGAGCGGTAATAGGTACCAGCAGCATAAGAAGGGCAGTTCAGATAAAAAATTTAAGACATGATATAGAAATAGTTCCTATAAGGGGAAATATAGAAACAAGAGTAAGAAAAATGAAGGAAGAAAAATTGGATGGTATAGTTCTTGCAGCAGCTGGAGTTAAAAGGTTGGGTATGTCAGAAATTATAACAGAATATTTTAATCCTTTTCAATTTGTTCCTGCAGTGGCCCAGGGGGCTATAGGAGTAGAAGTTCTAAAAAATAGTGAATATGCAAATACTTTAGAGAAAATTGATAATGAAGATGTAAGAATAAGTGTTGAAGCAGAAAGAAGCTTTTTAAAAAAGCTTCAAGGGGATTGTCATACTCCTGTGGGAGCGTATTCCGTAATTGAGGGTGAAATTCTTAATATAACCGGTATCTTTCAAATGGGCAATAAACTTATAAAAAAAGATATTCATGGAAATAAATGGGATTATGTTGCATTAGGGAAAAGTTTGGGAGAAAAGATTATAAATGGTTAATTAAAGTGAAAGGAAGTAAATATCTACTATGGGAAAAGTGTACTTGATAGGGGCAGGACCTGGAAATGAAGAATTAGTTACTTTAAAGGCAGTAAGAGTTTTAAAGGAATGTACGGTAGTGCTATACGACAGGCTTTCAGGGGAAAGCTTGCTTAGGTATTTAAATGAGGATTGCAAAATATTTTATTGTGGAAAAGAACCAGGTTGCCACTATAGATCTCAAGAGGAAATAAATAATATGCTTGTTAAGTTTGCAAAAGAAGGTCATATAGTGGGAAGAATAAAAGGAGGAGATCCTTATGTATTTGGAAGAGGGGGAGAAGAAGGCATAAGATTAAGCAAAGAGAATATTCCCTTCGAAACTGTTCCTGGAATAACATCTGCCATAGCTGTTTTAAATTATGCTGGAATTCCTATTACCCATAGGGACATTTCAAGAAGTTTTCATGTGTTTACAGTTATGACCAGGGAAGGAACAAGTCTCCAATGGAAATATATTTCCAAGTTATCGGGAACCTTGGTTTTCCTTATGGGAATGGAGCATGTGGGAGAAATATTTAGAAAACTTATGGAAAATGGGAAAAATAAAAATACCCCTGCGGCAGTAATAATGAGAGGAACAACCTCAAAACAAAAGATGGTGACAGGTAATTTGACAAATATAATACAAAAGGTAGAATATGAAAAGCTTCAAGCACCTTGTATTATCGTAGTTGGAGAAGTGGTCTCTCTTAGTAAATATTTAAACTGGTATAACAATATGGAATTATATGGCACTAATGTGTGTATCACAAGGAGCAAAGAACAATCTTATGAAGTTAAAAATAAACTGATTAAATTGGGGGCAGAAGTGACGGAAATCAATGCAATAAAAATTTTAAATACCTCAGAAAATATGGATGATTATTTAAATAAACTTCACAGGTATGACTTTATAGTTATGACCAGTGTAAATAGTGTAAATATATTTTTCAATTATTTAAAAGAGAAAAAATATGATGTGAGAAATATAAAAGGAAAATTTGCAGTAATTGGCTCTGCTACGGAAAAGGCTTTAATGGAAAAGGGTATATATGCGGATATAAGGGCTAAAGAATTTTCAAGTAAAAATTTAAAGGAAGCGCTTATGGAAAAGGTTAAAAAATCTGACAGCATATTAATACCCTGTTCCAAACTATCACGAAGAAAAGTGGCACAAAGTTTAATTGATTTTGGGTGTCAGGTAGATGAAGTACATATTTATGAACCGGTACAGGGAGAAATGTCTGGTGAGAAAGCTTTTGATGAAGTAGATGTGGTGTTTTTTAGCAGCCCTTCTACGGTAAGGAATATGATAAATATGGTGGGATTAGATAAGCTTCGTAGAAAAATCAATATAGCCATAGGGCCTATTACCTTTAAAGAACTGGAAAAGCACAGTATATCCAGCCTTATAAGTGATGAATTTACTACTGAAGGTATGATTAAAAAGCTTTTGCAATTTAAGCAAAATAAGGATTAGGAAGTGATTATGTGAAAAAGGCAATTTTGGTAATCAGTTTTGGAACAACTTATGAAAACACAAGGAGACTTACCATTGATATTATTGAAAATAAAATAAGAAAAAAATTTAGTGACTATGAAATAAGAAGAGCTTTTACGGCCTATAAAATAATAAGTACATTAAAGTCAAGAGATAAAATAATGATAGATACCCCTGGGGATGCTCTGGAAAAGTTAAAAAATGAAGGATTTGAAAAGGTAATTGTACAGCCGCTTCATATAATACCTGGAGGAGAGTACGATTTTATTGTAAGAGAAGTTCAAAGATATAAAGGAAGTTTTAAAGAAATAAAAATTGGAAGGCCGGTATTATTTTATAAGGGAATAGATGAAGAAGTTCCAGATGATTATGGTGTCATGGCAGATGCAATTGAAAACATAATCCCAAAGGATAATTTAAGCATATTAATGGGCCATGGCAGTACCCATTGGGCTAATGCCTGTTACTCCTGTCTCCAGCTTGTTTTAAGAGAAAGGGGATTTAATAATTCTTTTATTGCCAATGTAGAAGGTTACCCTGATTTTAACAATGTAGTTAACCATATAACTAAAAATTATACTTTTACCGAAAAAGAACATAAAAAAATTAAATTGATTCCTCTTATGTTGGTAGCTGGAAACCATGCCTTGGTTGATATGGCCGGGGATGAAGAAGATTCCTGGAAAAATATTTTAACAAGACTTGGGTTCCAAGTAGAAGCTTATGTTCATGGATTGGGGGAAATTGAAGAGTTTCAGGATATTTATATATCTCATATACAAGATGTTATAAATTCAAAATATGATTATAAACTTCACAGAAAGAAGGAATATGAATGCCCAAAATTATGATTCAAGGCACTGCTTCTTCTGTGGGCAAAAGTATAATTACCGCAGCTTTATGTAGGATTTTCAAACAGGATGGCTTTAAAGTTTGTCCCTACAAATCTCAAAATATGTCCTTAAATTCCTATATTACATTAGATGGCAGAGAGATGGGCAGAGCTCAGGTGCTTCAGGCTTATGCCTCAGGACTTGAACCGGAAGTATATATGAATCCTATACTTTTAAAACCTACTACAGATAAAAATTGCCAGGTTATTATAAAGGGCGAAATTTATTGCAATTCCAGTGCCAGGGAATATTATAATATGAAAAAGGAATTTGCACCAATGTTAAAAAAAGACTTTAAAATATTGGAAGATAAATTTGACATAGTTGTAATTGAAGGTGCCGGAAGTCCTGCGGAGATAAACTTGAGAGATAATGATATTGTCAATATGGGCTTGGCAGATATGGTGGATTCACCTGTTATTTTAGTAGGAGATATAGATAAAGGGGGAGTATTTGCGTCACTTTTAGGTACCATAATGCTGCTGACTGAAAAGGAGAGAAGCCGGGTAAAGGGAACTATTATCAATAAATTCAGAGGAGATGTGGATATATTAAAGCCGGGCTTATCAATGATAGAAGAAAAGATAAAAGTACCTTGTATAGGTGTGATACCATATTTTAGGCTGGCTTTAGAGGATGAAGACAGTGCAGTGGATTTTAATACAAAAATTAACGCGCCTATTGATATAGCCATTATAAAGCTGCCTCACATTTCAAATTTTACGGATGTGGATCCATTAAAAATTGAAGAGGATGTGTCACTGCGTTATGTAACAAATGCAGATGATTTTGGGAATCCTGACATGCTTATAATACCGGGAAGTAAAAATACCATAGAAGATTTACTCTATATAAGAGAAGTAGGAATAGAAGATAAGATTAAAAAGTATGCCAGTAGAGATGGATTTATATTTGGAATATGCGGGGGATATCAGATGCTTGGCACATATATAGAAGATCCCTTGGAGGTGGAGACAAAAGTTAAAGCTGTAGAAGGAATGAATATTTTGGATGTGAGTACTGTGTTTGAAAAGGAAAAAGTGACTACAAGAGTCAAGGGCAAAGTTTGCGGGATGACTGAAAACATTAATATTTATGGATATGAAATCCATATGGGGTTATGTAATTATGGTAAAAATGCAAAACCTTTAGTAGAGATAATTGATAAAAATGGCTGCAGCTGTAATTTTAAAGAAGGGGCCATTAATCTAGAGAGAAATGTTATGGGTACATATATTCATGGAATTTTTGATGGAGCTGAGTTTAGACAGTACATAATGAATACATTAAGGGATAAAAAGGGAATAAAACACAAGAACTCAATAATCTATGAAAATTTAAGAGATGGGGAAATTGATAAATTAGCTCATATTGTGAGAAGTAGTTTGGATATGAAAAAAGTATATGAGATACTGAATGTAAAAAGTAAATTTATGGAGTAGAAATATGAAAAGTATAATTATATCATCAAGCAGCAGTGGAGGGGGAAAGACTACAGTAACTTTAGGGCTTATGAGAGCACTTATAAAAAGAGGATTTTTGGTCCAGGGATATAAAATAGGTCCCGATTACATAGATACGGCATTTCATGAACATATAACGGGAAAGGCTTCCAGAAATCTAGATTTATATTTAATGGGTGAAGAAGGGGTTAAGGCTTCTTATGCAAGGGGCAGTGGAGATTATGGCATAGTTGAAGGGGTAATGGGTCTTTACGATGGAAAAGGCATAAATTCAGAGTACTCTACAGCCGTGGTAAGCAGACTTTTAAAAATTCCTGTAGTATTGGTACTTACACCGAAAGCTCAAAGTGTTACCTTCTGTGCAGAGATAAGCGGACTTATAAATTTTGAACAAGTAAATATAGCTGGAATTATTTTAAATAATATAAATGAAAACTATTATAAACTTTTAAGAACCATAATTGAAAAAAACTTTAAGGGAAAAATTAAAGTATTTGGTTACCTTCCTAAAGATGATACATTGGGGTTGAAAAGCAGACATTTAGGACTTATCCAAAGCAGTGAAGTAAGAGATCTGGATAAGAAAATTGAAAAGTGCAGTGAATTGCTTGAAAAATATGTGAATATTGATGAATTACTAAAATATTTTTCAGAGACACAGCAATTTAAGGATCTTTATCATATAGAAAGGAAACATTTAAAAATTGCAGTAGCAAAGGATAAAGCTTTCAATTTTTACTACAAGGAAAATTTGGAGTTATTAGAAGAGCTTGGAGAAGTTCAATACTTTAGTCCTTTAAGTGATAAAAATTTGCCGGAGGATATAGATTTTTTATATCTTGGAGGGGGCTATCCAGAGATATTTAAAGAAGAATTAAGTGACAATAAAACTTTGATTGAAAGTATAAATACTTTATTAAGTAAAGGTACAAGATGTTATGCAGAGTGTGGGGGACTTATGTATTTAATGGAAAGTATAGAGCATAGAAGTATGGTGGGATTTTTAAAAGGAAATGCCTATATGGGTACAAAGCTCTATAATTTTGGATATGCACAAATCAAAGTTGAAACTGATAATTATATATTTCCCAAAGGTATGAAAATAAGTTGTCATGAATTTCATAAATCCTATGTAAAAACGGAAGAAAATACAATATATACATTGATTAAAGATACCTATGATGGAAAACAAAAAAAATGGAGATGCGGTTATTTGAAAAATAATACCCTGGCAGCTTATGCCCATGTGCATTTTTGGGGGAATATGGATTTTTTGAAGTATCTAGTTATTATAAAAAGGAAGTGAAAGTTTCATGGATTATATTAAAAAGCCAGGGGTAATTGAAGAAAAAAGTTTTCAAATTATTGAAGAAGAAATGGGAGATAACAATTTTACCCATAGAGAACTGCTTATAATAAAGAGAGTAATACATACCACTGCGGATTTTGAATATAAGGATTTATTATATATCAGACCTGGAGCTATAGATGATGCACTTAAACTTTTGAAAGAAGGAACTACAATTTATACAGATACAAATATGATTTTGGCAGGAATAAATAAAAGAGCACTGAAAACTTTAAATTGCAGTGTAGTATCCTATGTGGCAGAAGATGAAATAGCCCAAATTGCAAAAGACAGAGGAATAACCCGTTCTATGGCAGCCATAGAAAGAGCTTCAGAGGAGGGAATAAACTTTTTTGTAATTGGAAATGCTCCTACTGCTTTATATAAATTAAAAGAATTAGTTGAAGAGGGAAAGTGCAATCCATCTTTTGTAATAGCGGTTCCTGTAGGATTTGTTGGTGCGGCACAATCAAAGAAAGATTTTGAAGAACTTACACTGCCCATGATTACGGTAAGAGGAAGAAAAGGAGGCAGTACAGTGGCGGCGGCAATTGTAAATGCCCTTTTATATATGTTGGTAAATAGGAAATAAGGAGTATACATATGTTTGATTTATATATAAATTGTGGAGGAAAAAAGTTAAGATGCGGTTATACTACAGGTTCTTGTGCTGCAGCTGCAGCAAAGGCTGCCGCTAAAATGCTTTATTCACAGGAAAATTTAGAGCATATAAGCATAAGCACACCCAAAAATGTTGAACTGGATTTGCATATTGAAAGTGTAAAAAAAGGTTCAGACTATGTAGAGTGCTGCATAATAAAAGATGGTGGAGATGATCCGGACGTAACAGATGGAATTGAGATATGGGCCAGGGCTGAAAAAAGTGAAAAGGAATATACATTAAAGGCAGGGATAGGCATAGGAATAGTGAAGGGTGAAGGATTATATGTTAAAAAAGGTGACTTTGCAATAAACCCGGTTCCCAGGATTATGATAGAAAAAGAAGTAAGAAATGTTCTACCCCAGGGAAAAGGGGTTACCATAACCATATTCGTTCCAGAAGGAGAGAAAATTGCAAAAAAAACTTTTAATCCACGATTAAATATAGTAGGGGGCATATCTATTTTAGGTACTACGGGAATAGTAGTACCTATGTCTGAAGAAGCATTGAAAGAGTCTGTAAAGCTTGAAATTTCTCAAAAAGTTGCCAGTGGCTACAAGGATTTAATACTTTTATTTGGAAATATGGGGGAGGATAAAGCTAGAAAACTTGGGCTTGATATGAAAAAATCCGTTATAATGTCTAATTATGTGGGGTTTGCTTTAGATTGTTGTGTAGAAAATAAAATAGAGAAAGTACTCATAGTAGGACATATAGGGAAGCTCTCTAAAATTGCTGCAGGATGTTTTAATACCCACAGCAGGGTATGTGATGTACGACTTGAGGTTATGGCTCTTGAACTTGCACTTATGGGAGCAGATAAGAAGATTGTGGAAGCTGTATATAATGAGAAAACCACAGAAGGTGCAGTGAAAATTATAAGTGAGGAATATAAAGATATATACAGGAGAATAGGCTGTAAAATAAAAAAAAGAATAGAAAATTTTACTTATGGGGCTTTAAAAGCTGAGGTGATCATGTATTGTATGGCAAGTGGAGTTTTGTGGGATGGAAGAAGTAAAATATGTGAAAACAACTAAAGTAAAAAAATTAAAAGGAGATAAGATGCTGTGATTTATATTGTTGGAATTGGACCAGGGGCACGAGAGTATATTCTACCTAAAGCAGAAAAAATTATGGAAAATTGCCATGTGATAATTGGCTTTGAAAGGGCTATAAAAAGTTTAAACTATATAAAGCAGAAGAAAATTATATTTAATTCCTTTGTGAAAATATTTGAATTTATAGATGATAACAAAGATAAAAATATTTCTGTGGCAGCTTCGGGGGATCCCTGCTTTTATGGTATTACAGAATATTTTAATAGAAATTTCAATGGAGAATTCCAGGTAATACCGGGCATAAGTTCTTTTCAATATTTAATGTCAAAATTAGGTAAGCCCTGGCAAAATGCCAAGTTATGCAGTTTGCATGGCAGAAATGAAAAATTTATTGAAGAAGTTAGAAATAATAAGCTGTCTGTATGGCTCACAGATAAGAATAATACACCTAATTACATTTGCGGTGAACTGATAAAAAATCATATCAGAGCTTTAGTATATGTAGGTGAAAACCTGTCCTATGAAGATGAGAAAATCTCAAAGGGAACTGAAGAAGAAATGTATAGAGGTGATTACAGCAGTTTATGTGTAGTGGTGGTTGAAAATGGAGAGGATATTAGATGATATATATAAAAGATGAAGAATTTATAAGAGGAAATTGTCCTATGACAAAAGAAGAGATTAGAATATTGAGTATAGCAAAAATGGAAATTAAAGAGGATGATACATTACTGGATATTGGTGCAGGGACAGGTTCCCTCAGTATACAGATGAGCAAATGCAGTCCCTTAGGTAGTGTAACGGCTGTTGAAAGAGATAGGGAAGCCCTTGAAATACTGGAGAAAAACAAGGGAAAATTTAAAGCTTTTAATCTCAATATAGTAGAAGGAGATGCACTTTTGGTAGAATCTTCTATAAAAAAAGTATTTGATGCTATTTTTATAGGGGGAAGCGGAGGGGATATTAAAGATATAATTATCAAGTACTGTTCAAAGTTAAAAAAGGGCGGAAAAATTGTAATGAATTTTATAACTATTGATAATCTTTATAAGGCTATGAAAACACTAAAAGAACTGGAATTTGAAACAGAATGTATTCAAGTGGCCATAAGTAAAACAAAGAATAAGGGTTATATGTTATTTTCAAACAATTCAATTTACATATTAAGTGGAAAAAAGTAATGGAGGTTGCAGCATGGCTAAATTGTATGGAGTAGGGGTAGGACCAGGGGATAGTGAGTTATTGACATTAAAGGCATTAAAGGTAATAGAAAAGTGTGAGGTTGTAGTGGCACCAAGTTCTATGGCAGGTGGCAGAAGTATTGCATTAGACACGGCAAAACAGTTTATAAGAGAAGACTCAGAGATAATAGTAAAGCATTTTCCAATGGGGGGAGAGCAGCAAGAGGGAAAAATATATGAAGCTTTTCAGGTTATAGAGCAAAAAATACAAGAAGGAAAAAATGTAGCCTTTTTGACCATTGGTGATCCACTGATATATAGTACTTATATTTATTTGTTAAAATATATTGAAGAAAAAGGATATAGCACAGAAACAGTTCCTGGAATTACATCTTTTTGTGCTTGTGCCAGTGTTGCAAAGGAGGCTTTAGTTATAGGTGACGAACCTCTTTTAATAGTTCCTGGAAACAGATTGGATGCTATAAGAGATGAAAAAAATGTGGTAATAATGAAGGTCTATAAAAAAGAAGAAGAAATAGTAAATTATCTGGAAGAAAGAGGCTTTAATTATGTGTGTGTAAAAAAAGCCGGCAGAGAAGGGCAGAAGGTTACACGAAATAAAGATGAAATATTAAAGGACAAAGAATATATGTCTATAATAATAGCTCATAGAAAGTGAGATGAATATTTTAATATGATTTATTTTATTGGAGCGGGTCCCGGTGATGTGGATTTAATTACAGTAAAGGGAAGAAAACTTTTAAAAAAAGCAGATGTGGTTATATATACAGGTTCACTGGTGAGTAGTACCCATATGGATTTTTGTAGGGAAGGGGTAAGTATGTATAATTCAGCTTCTATGAATTTAGAGCAGATAATTCAGATATTAGAAAAAGCCGAAAAGGAGAATAAGTTAACAGTAAGACTTCACACGGGAGATCCTTCTATTTATGGTGCCATTAAAGAACAGATGGATGAATTAGATAAAAGAAATATCAAATATGATATTGTTCCCGGGGTAAGTTCTTTTACAGCAGCTGCTGCAGCTATAAAAAAAGAATTTACTTTGCCAGAGGTAAGTCAGACAGTAATTCTTACGAGAATAGAGGGAAAAACACCGGTGCCTGATAGGGAAGATATAGAAAAATTGGCGGGTATCGGGGCATCAATGGCTATATTTTTATCAGTTGGTATGATTGATAAAGTAGTAGAAAAATTAAGAAAAGGATATGGAAGGAATGTTCCAATTGCTGTAGTTGAAAAAGCTTCCTGGGAAGATGAAAGGGCTATAATTGGAACTTTAGATGATATATGTGAAAAAGTAAAAAAAGCCAATATCACAAAATGTGCACAAATATTGGTGGGAGATTTTATAGATTGTAAATATAAAAAGAGTTTACTTTATGATAAAAATTTTACCCACATGTTTAGAAAAGGTGAGCATAAATGATTGGACTTATATCAGGCACTTCTGAAGGAAAAAATATAGTGGAGGGGCTCAATAGATTTACTGATAATATCTTAATTTCTACAGCTACAGCCTATGGTGGGGAATTATTTACTAATTATAAATATAAAGTTTTAAATACAAGGGTATTGACCCTTAATGAATTAAGAGAACTGTTTTTAAAAAATAATATAGAAGTTCTGGTAGATGCATCCCATCCCTATGCCCTGGATATATCCTGTAACTGCGAAAAATTATGCAGGGAGCTTCATATACCCTATTTGAGATATGAGAGGCCTTCTGTATGTAATAAGTATAGAAACAAAGATAAAATAATTTTTGCTGATGATTATGAAGAATTAATAGATAAAATAAAAGGCATTAAAGAACTTCAGAATACAAATAGTACTATTTTAAATACTACAGGCAGTAAAAATATAGATAAATTTATTTATTCGGGTATTTCAAATAGAATTGTCCATAGGGTTTTGCCTTCACTTGAGGCAATAAAAAATTGTTTTGAGTTAGGCATAAATACAGAAGATATTATTGCCATAAAAGGGCCTGTAGGCTATGAACTTAATTTAGGATTTATAGACCAGTATAATGCAGGGGCAATAGTGTTAAAGGACAGCGGAGTTCAAGGGGGTACAGAAGAAAAGATTAAAGCAGCTTTACATAAAGGAATATATATTTTTATAATTGAAAGAAAGAAGAAAATATATGAAAATGTTTTTTATGATCAGGAAGAACTAGTTAAATACATAAAAGGGAAGGAACTTTATTGAGAAGGTGAAAAAATTTGGGTAAATTATATGTAGTAGGTATAGGACCTGGAGGTATAGAGCATATGACATTGAAGGCAAAACAGGTTATAGAGGAAAGTGAAGTTATTGTGGGCTATACTAAATATATTAAGTTAGTTGAAGATTTAATTGTGGATAAGGAAGTATTTCAAACAAGAATGAAAGGTGAAATAGAAAGATGTAAGAAAGCTTTGGAACTGTCACAAAATAAAATAGTTTCTATAATAAGTACAGGTGATGCAGGAATATATGGTATGGCGGGATTGATTTTTGAGATGAAGGAGGAAAGTCACATTGTAGAAATTGTACCTGGAGTAACTGCAGCTGTGGCAGGGGCGGCATTACTTGGAGCACCCCTTATGCATGATAGCTGCTATATAAGCTTAAGTGATTTAATGACTCCCTATAATCTAATAAAAAAGAGAGTTGAACTTGCAGCCTGTGGGGATTTTGTAATATCCTTTTATAACCCTAGAAGTAAGGGAAGACCCTATTATTTAAAAGAATGTACTGACTTAATAAGAAAATACAGACATGGAACTACACCAGTAGGTGTAGTTAGAAATGCCTTAAGGGATAATGAAAAGGTAAAATTGTGTACTTTGGATACTTTTTGTGAAGATAAAGTTGATATGTTGTCTATAGTTGTTATTGGAAATAGCAATACCTTTATAAGGGGGGATAAAATGATAACTCCAAGGGGATATGTATTGTAGGAGTTTACAATTCACAATTTACAATGCACAATTACAGTCGGAAAGGAGATAGTTAATGGGAAAGTTGATTCTTGTAACAGGCGGGGCAAAGAGCGGCAAGAGTTCCTATGCAGAAAAACTGGCGAAGGAAATTAAGGGTGATATTTTATATGTGGCCACCTCTATCCCCTTTGATGATGAAATGAAGTTCAAAGTAAAGAGGCATATGGAGCAAAGACCTTCTAATTGGAGTACACTGGAAGCTTATAAGGATTTTCACAGTAAATTAATACCTATGCTTTCTGGAAAGTCCGGGGTAATTTTAGACTGTATAACGAATTTGGTTTCCAATCTTCTGTTAGAAAAATGTGGGGATATTGAAAAGATTAAAGCTTCTCAAATAGTAGAGATTGAAGAATACATTAAAGAGGAGATAAAAGAGTTTATAAATATTTCAAAGAACATATCCATACCTTTTATTGTGGTTACCAATGAAGTGGGAATGGCTCTGGTGCCGGAATATAAACTGGGGAGAATATTTAGAGAACTGGCAGGCAGTATAAATCAGATTATAGCAAAGGAAGCAGAGGAAGTATACTTTTGTATTTCTGGCATACCGGTGAGGATTAAATAAATGATGAAAGTCTTTTATATCATTTTAGGTTATGGAGGAAATTTATAAATGTTAGAGTTGATTTTGGTAAGACATGGGGAAACTGACAGCAATAGAAAGGGAACATATTCAGGGTGGACAGATGTAGAACTTAATAAATATGGAATTAGTCAGGCGGAGAGGGTGAGAGATAAACTAAAAAACATAAATTTTGATCTCGTAGTAGCTAGTCCACTTAAAAGGGCTAAAAAAACTGCTGAGATTATCAGTAAAAATATAATTTATGATGAAGGACTTAAGGAAATTAATTTTGGATTATGGGACAACCTGTCCTTAGAGGAAATTGAAAAAAAATATCCAAAAGAGTATGAACTATGGATGGAAGATGACAGAGAGGAATTTATTTTTCCACAGGGAGAAAGCATAAAGGATGTGCAGGAAAGGGCGGCAAATATTATTGATAATATAATCAAAAAACAAAAAAAGGGTACTGTTTTGATTGTTACCCATGGAGGCTTAATAAGAAATATTGTAGCACACTTGCTTGGTATGGGCAGGACAGGATCCTGGCGTTTTCGTATAGACAATTGTGGTATAACTAAAATTCAAATAACAGACGGATATGCTGTATTAACAGAGTTAAATGGATAATTATAATGATTTTGACCCTCTTAATAATTAACTATATTGTTTAAGAGGGTCTGTTGTCTGGAATTTAAAAAATAATATGGTTTAAAATTTTATTTCTTTAGGGGGCTCTCCTGTTAAATATGAAATTGATGCTGTGCCATGTTCAATGTAAAATACTTTAAAGATAGGATTATCAGCTGATTTATATAAGCTTTTTACAAGTTCTGATGAATCCAATGCTTTTTGTTTTTTATCTATATCTTCTGAAAATATAATTTCACCACTTATTCTTGCTGTAACCATATCTTTAGAGGTGGTGCTGTACTCTATATAAGGAGTTTTAATTAATTGTTTATACACCTTTTTGTATTACTAGTGCAAAAATAGAGCTTGCCATCTTCATAAAACATAAATCCAAAGGGCCTAACCCTGGGTTTTCCATCTTCTACTGTAGCCAGAAATCCATAGCCATTTTCTTTAAAAATTTTTATTACCTCTTCCATTATATATACCTCCTTGATTTTTTCACTCATTATTAGTATAATACATATGTTATATAGTACAAGTACGCATATTTATATTACATAGTCATAAAAAATAGACTATTGAGAAAGGATAGGGTATTGATGGATGATAAAATTAAATTTTGTCCGGTATCTGTAGCTCAAAATATATTGATGGGAAAATGGAAATTATCAATTTTATGGATTCTTAAAGATAAGACAAAACGTTTTAATGAACTACAGAAATTGATGACTACAATTTCGAGAGGTGTACTTACACAACAATTGAGAGAATTGGAACGGGATAAACTTGTTAATAGAAAGGTATATAGAGAGGTACCACCAAAAGTGGAATATTCCCTTACAGAAATTGGAAAAAACTTTATTCCGATAATGGTTCAAATTATAGAATGGGGTGCAGAATATATTGAAAAAGTAAATAACTGCAATATGGATATTTGCATATTAAATAAATTCCCCTGTCAAAGGTGCCATAAAATACTGCAAACAAATAAGACAAAATAGTCTAACCCTGTTAAAATCATAGTTAGACTATTTTGTATTTTATCCGAACGCTACCATTGCTAATACTCCCATATTTTTTAAAACGGGGTATAAGCACTGGTATGTATTTGAAAAATGTTAGCAGTGTAGACTTGCATAAAAAAGAAAAAGACACCTATAAAGGTATCCCTATAAATGTCTTTTATTTTCATCTTAAACTGTATTGTGGGTTCTTCCATATATACAATCAAATTATGTGTTATAATAATTCGTTAATGTTTTTTCATATAATGGTTGAATTATTACAAGTAAAGAAAAGATATATGAAATTTGACTTTTAAATCAAGTTGTAAGATAAATTATATATATTCAAGTTATTTCCACAAATATATGTATTTTAGTGAAGATATATATTATAATAAAATCTATAACATCATGACAGGAGGGATAACTATGGATCAATGGGAAATGATTTTTAAATTGGTACTTTCTGGAGTGCTTGGAGCTTTAATTGGATTTGAAAGAAGAAGTCGTTTTAAACAAGCAGGACTTAGAACTCACTTTGTTGTAGCAGTGGGAAGTGCACTCATTATGCTGGTATCTAAATATGGCTTTCAGGATTTTTTAGAGATCCCTTCCGTTTCGATTGATCCAAGTAGAATAGCGGCCCAGGTGGTAAGTGGAGTTGGTTTTCTTGGGGCTGGTACTATAATTGTGGAACATCAATTTGTAAGAGGACTGACTACTGCTGCTGGACTATGGGCTACCGCAGGAATTGGTATAGCAATTGGAGCAGGTATGTATATACCTGGCGTTGGGGCTACTATACTTATAGTAATAGGACTTGAGATATTTAACAGAGTACAAAAAAGTTCTACTCATTGTTTAGGAAAAGTAATTTTATCTCTAGACGGAATTAATCCGGTACTTGATATATTAAAAAATTCTAAAGTAAGAATATCTAACATTCAAGTTAATAGACATTACAATAAAAATAATAAGGATTCTGAAGTTAAAATTATGTTTAGAATGTATAGTGTAAATCAGAGTCAAAGGAAAGATATTATGGTAAATATTTTGAGAATACCCTATGTAAAAGATGTAAATGTAGAATAAAATTTAAAATATGAGGTGATATGTTTATGGAAAATAAAATTTTAGTTGTGTACTATTCTCTTGAAGGAAATACAAAACTGATAGCTGAGGCTGTTTCAGAAGAGTTGTCATCAGATATTTTAGAGATAAAACCTAAAAAGGATATAGATCCCGAAAGTAAGATGAAATATCTTATAGGAGGAAAGCAATCTATAACTAAAGAGAAACCGGAACTTGTACATTATGATGTAAATGTTGAAAATTATGATATTTTATTTATAGGAACTCCGGTTTGGGCGTGGACTTTTGCACCTGCCATAAGAAGTTTTTTTGCTAACACAAATTTGAAGGATAAAAAGATAGCACTATTTAGTTGTAATGGAGGAGCTAACGGAAAAACTTTTGAAAATATGAAAGCAGAACTTGGGGGAAATGAATTTTTAGGTGAAATTGAATTTAAGGAGCCTCTTAAAAATGACAGAGGAGAAAATGTAGAGAAGGCTAAAAAATGGGCCCAGGATATTTGTAAATTAAATATAAAGTAAGTTATTTGACTCATGGATTGATGTAATCTATGAGTATTTTTATTTACAATATTATAAGGTTTGTTTTAAACACAATAGATATTAATGTTGAATTTTTAAGTGAGAAGAATTATTTGGACTATTTAAAACATACAATATATTTTAAATATATTGTATGTTTTAAATATTCAGAAAAATAATTGACATACATAAGTATGTATTGTATAATAAAATTAAAAATAGGATAAAACTTCCTCAAGTAATTCTCATTAATAATATAAATAGTTGTACAAATAATATGCTGGAGTATATTTAAGCTAAATGGAGGAAAAATACTAAGTAATCCTTAGATTTAGGTAAATTAACATCTATAAAGCTTTACAAGTATTTAAAATTAAGATATACAGGAGGTAGTTATTATGAAAAACAAATCTTTATTTGAACCTATTAAAATAGGTAAAATGGAAGTGAAAAACAAAATATCAATGGCACCTATGGGAGCTTTTGGACTTGTAGATAATGAATGCTGTTTTAATCAAAGAGCTGTTGACTATTATGTAGAAAGAGCTAAAGGTGGTACAGGACTTATTATAACTAGTGTAGTAAAAGTAGAAAATGAACTGGATAAGGTTTTAACAGGAGTATTGCCAATCACTTCAATAAATCCAGCAAAATTTATTATGACATCCTCAGAGATGACAGAAAGAATTCATGCTTATGGTTCAAAAATATTTCTCCAATTGTCAATGGGATTTGGGAGAAGTGGTGCACCAGGAGGACTTTTAACCTCACAACCTGTTTCGGCATCAGCTGTTCCAAATTACTGGGATCCAACTGTTACCTGTAGAGCACTCACTACCTCAGAGGTAGAATGGATAGTTGAAAAATTTGCTGAAGGTGCTAAAATTGCACATAAGGCTGGGTTTGATGGAGTTGAAATACATGCAGTGCATGAAGGATATTTACTTGATCAATTTACATTGTCAATATTTAATAGAAGAACAGATAAATATGGCGGAGACTTAAGGGGAAGGCTTCAACTTCCTATAGAAATAGTTCAGGCAATAAAGGCTGAAGTTGGAAATGATTTTCCTGTAGGACTGAGATATAGCGTGAAAAGTTGTATAAAAGATTGGGGACAGGGAGGACTTGCTGAAGAGGATTATGTAGAAAAAGGGCGTGACCTGGAAGAAGGTCTTGAAGCTGCAAAAATTCTCGAAGCAGCAGGTTATGATGCATTTAATGCAGATTTAGGAACTTATGATGCTTGGTATTGGGCACATCCACCTCTTTATCAAAAAGACGGATTATATCTTCCATATACTAAAGAACTTAAAAAAGTTGTAAAAGTACCTGTTATGGTTGCAGGAAAAATGGGTATGCCGGAAATTGCACAGAAAGCTCTTGAAGATGGATCAGCTGATATGATTACATTGGGAAGACCTCTTCTCTGTGATGCATATTGGCCTAAAAAGGTACTCATGGATCAAACTGAGAGAATTAGACCTTGTATTGGATGCCATACTGGATGTATGGGAAGAGGATTTGAGGGAAAACCTTTGAGTTGTACAGTAAATCCTGCAGCAGGAAGAGAAAGATATTATGAAGTGAAGCCTGCAGCCGTATCCAAAAAGGTTATGATTGTAGGAGGAGGAGTAGCAGGAATGGAGGCAGCTAGGATCACGGCTATGAGAGGCCATAAGGTTACTATGTATGAAGGTACAAAAGAACTTGGAGGTCAAGTTATTCCAGCTTCAGTTCCTGATTTTAAAGTGGATGACAGAAGATTGCTTGATTGGTACAGGAATGAGATAAAAGAACTTAAAGTTAAATTGGTTTTAGATACAAAGGTAACAGAAGAAACTATAGAAAAAGAAAAACCTGATATAGTTATTATAGCTACAGGTGCCAAAGAGATTAAATTAAATTTACCTGGTATAGAGAAAGATAAGGTTGCTACGGTAGTTGAAATTTTAAAAGGCAATAAACAAGCTGGAGAAAATGTACTTATGGTAGGTGGCGGACTAGCAGGGTGTGAAACAGCTCTTTATCTTGCAAAACAGGGTAAAAAAGTTACAATTATTGAGGCAAAGGATACCATATTAAATGCTGGTAAACCAGTTCCTCATATGAATAAAATTATGCTTATCGATCTCCTTAAAAATAGTGGAGTAAATATTATTACAGAAACTTTTTTACTTGAGGTAACTGATAGGGGAGCTATTATTATTGATAATAAATTCAAAAAGCAGAATATAGATGCAGATACCGTTGTAATTGCCGTTGGATTTAAAGCGGATAGGGAACTGTATAATAAACTGAGAGATAAGGTAGTAGATTTATATCTTGTAGGTGATGCAAATGAGACTGCAAATATAATGAATGCAATCTGGAGCGCCAATGAAATTGCTCTTAATTGTTAAAATAAATAGAGACTTATACTAGAAAGTAGAGAATAATTCATTTTTTTCAATTAAAACATAATAATTTTATAAAATTATTATGAAACATGTTGATTTTTTATTAAAATAGTAATATGATATATACAAGGAATGGTTTAAGATAAACCCATCAAAATATAAATCTCCTATTAATGATATATGATATGTATTTAAGTATTAAATGATTAGACAAAGAAAAAAGACGCTAGTTTTGGCGTCTTTTTTCTAGGATTTACTTGATTTGTTTAGCTGTTATAATATTTTCATAAGATGCTAGAGGTATTATTCTAAATCCATAAGTTTTGATTTCATATTTTCTATTGATTCTTAGGCCTCTATATAGATCCTCAGAGTTAAATTTAAATTCTAGTATGCTGTTATTATTTTGAAAGGCTCTAATGGTACCATCTTCCATTTGTGTATATATCATGTATCTTATATCTTTTTTATCCTGATTTTTTATTTGTTTACTTGCAATAGTTACTACATAAGTATTTCTAAAAAAATGGGGAAAAAACGTTATTATAGCACCTATTAAAATAATTATAATTATTATTGTGATTATTTTAGATCTTAAGTGTTTATTAGATCGAAACTTATAAAAATTATTTTTTTTCATAAAATCCCTTCAATAAATATACTCTTTATTTATTAGTATTCTTGTTTTAGCTAAAATAGTATTTCATTTTTTTAATTTGGTTATAAATGTACAATTTTTATTTTTTTTATAATAAAAGTTGTACATTTAACAGAAAAACTTAGTGTGATATAATTAAAGAAAATAAGTTTGTTTCAATACTAATTGCGTAATAGGCATTTAAGAACTGTTTATGTAAAAATGTATACATAGACAGGAACTTGACAAAATAGTAAAATGTGATTAGTTAGAATATTTTTTTAGTTAAATTACTTAATTAATAAAGGAGATAATTTTATGGATGATTTTTATATGAATAAAATTCAAGATATAGTAAAAAACATAATGAAAGATATGCAAAATTCTGAGGAACAAAGTATATATAAAAACTTATTTTCCAAAGGTAAAATTGGTAGTTTAGAATTAAAAAACAGAATAGTAATGACTCCTATGGAAAATTGTTTAAATAATAAAGATGCTACTGTGTCAGACGAGATAATTGCTTTTTATGCTGAAAGGGCAAAAGGTGGCATTGGGCTTATAATTACAGAGGTAACAAGAGTAAATGATGAAAATGGAGTAGCTGACAGACAACAATTATCTGCGGCTCATGATAAATATATACCTGGACTTAAAAAACTGGCTGATAATGTACATGAAAATGGCGGTAAAATATTTATTCAGCTTCACCATCCGGGAAGACAGGGCTTTTGTGAAGTAAACGGTAACAAGCCGATGATGGCACCAAGTGAAATACAGTGTAATGTGGTACATCAGGAAACTAGAGAAATGACTACAAAAGAAGCAGAGGAATTAGTACAGGATTTTATAAATGCAGCCTGTAGAGTTAAAGCAGCTGGTATTGACGGGGTTGAAATACACGGCGCTCATGGATATTTGATTAATCAATTTTTAAGTCCTTATACAAATAAAAGAACTGATAAATATGGCGGAAATTTTGAAAACAGAATGAAATTTATTGAAGAAATAATTATAGGAATAAGAGAAAAATGTGGACAAGACTATCCGGTTATAGCTAGGTTGTCTGTAGACGAATTTTTAAGGAGAAATGGACTTGGAGATGGAATACTTTTGAAAGATGGGGTTGAAATTGCAAAATATTTAGAGAAAATAGGGGTTGATGCAATAGATGTAAGCGCTGGTATTTATGAAACCATGAATGTATCCTGGGAGCCTATATCTTTTCCTCAAGGATGGAAGTTATATCTTGCAGAAGAAATAAAAAAATCAATTAATATTCCTGTAATATCAGCAGCGGTAATTAGAGAAGCAGCTTATGCAGATAAAATAATAGGAGAAGGCCGTACAGATTTTGTAGGTTCAGCAAGACTTCATTTTGCAGATCCGGAGTGGTCTAATAAAGCAAGAGAAAATCGCGCTTATGAATCCAGATTATGTATATCCTGCCTTCATTGTATAGAAACCTTATTTAGTGGAGTAGCCACCGGTAATCCTGTAGAGTGTAGTATAAATATTCAGGCAGGAAAAGAATTTCAATATTGCAATATGAAAAAAAATGGAGATGGAAGAGTTGTAATAATATTAGGAGCAGGTCCATCAGGACTTGAAGCTGCAAGAGTACTTGCTATGAGGAAATTTAAGCCTATAATATTTGAAAAATCAGATAAAATAGGGGGCCAACTTAATTTGGCAAATAAGCCTCCTAAGAAAGCAAAAATATCATGGCTTATAAATTATTTGCAACTACAAGTCCATAAGCTGGGAGTGGAAATAAGGCTTAATAAGGCCCCTACTATTGATGAAATTAAACAATTAAATCCTTATGCAGTATTTGTGGCAGAAGGCTCAAGTCCTATAGTACCAGAGTCGATAAGTGGTATCCATGGGAAAAATGTATTTACTATTGTAGATATATTGTCCGGCAAAACAGAAATTTATAATAAAAAAGTAGCAGTAATAGGTTCTGGAATGACAGGCCTTGAAACTGCAGAATTTTTAGCATCGAAAGATAATGATGTAACCGTATTTGAGATGGGAGATACTATAGGTCCTGATGTGTTTTTTCAAAATTTAACAGATATTCAGGGAAGGTTAAAAGATCATAATGTAAAAATGATTACAAAGCATAAATTAATCAGCATAAAAAATAATGCAGCTGTATTTGAAATGCTTCTTTATGGAGAAATAAAAGAATATAATTTTAATTATATAATCATATCATTAGGGACAAATCCTAATAAAGAGCTTATAGATGAAATAAAGTCAAACTTCTATACAGTAAGGGTAATAGGAGATGCAAAAAAGCCTGGAAGAATACGAAATGCTATGGAAACAGGATTTGAAAGTGCGTATAATCTATAAAAATTAATCTAAAATATACTATAGATAATATTAATTTTTCTATAGTATATTTTAGGTTGTATATTTTAGGATTATATATTTAAAGGAGTATTTATGCAGAACTTAATGGTTTTAGGGTTTTCATTATATGAGATAGTATTTTATATTGCTATATATGGATTTTTGGGATGGTGCCTTGAAGTAGTTTATACAGCTGTTAATACAGGAAGATTTATAAATAGAGGATTTTTTAATGGGCCTATTTGTCCTATATATGGTTTTGGAGCTATCATAATTGTAGTTTGTTTTGATCCTTTTAAAAATAATTTATTTTTATTATTTGTAGGTTCTGTTTTTGCAACTTCATTACTTGAGTACATAACAGGGCTTATACTTGAGAAAGTATTTTATAATAAATGGTGGGATTATTCCAATGTGCCCTTTAATATTAAAGGTTATATATGTTTAAAGTTTTCACTTGCATGGGGTATTGCCTGTATTTTTCTTATTAAAATTTTTCATCCTGTTATTTCAAGTATTGTTGATCTAATTCCATATCTTTTAATACAGATTTGTGTTGTAATTATTATAATTTTATTTATTATTGATTTAATAACTTCAGTTAACATTATACTAAAACTTAATATAATATTAGAAAAGATTCAAGAAATAGGTACTAAAATAAAGGAAAAATCAGATGCATTAGGTGAAGATATATCCGAGGAAGCTATTGAATTTAAGAAAAGATATGAAAATTTTTCGAAAGAAACAATTGAGCTTAAGAAAAGATACACAAATCTTATAAAGAAAAGTAATAGATTTTATACAAGGCTTATTAAGGCATTTCCACATGTCAAATCTACAAAGTATTTTGACGCCCTTGAAATTTTAAAAAGAAATATAACATATAAAAGAAAAAATAAATAATAGCCATTTAATTTTGTTATAGAAAACTCATTTCAGCAATAGGATGAGATGTTAAAAATCACCTATTATTTTTTACAAAATTACTTAAAAATAGACTCAATTATTAAAAAAATAGACATAATTTTAAAGTATATGGAAAATGTTACAAAAGTATGGTATAATTTTAGAACAATACCTAATCCAAAAATTATTGTATATATTAAAAAATAAGTACCTTTATCTTCAGGTACTTATTTTTATTTGTTTAAAAGTTAGTTATTGTGGATAATGTGGACAAATTATTGATAATTTACTTAATCAAATTAAGAACAATTTTTCAGTATACATATCAAAATAGATGGGATAATAATATTATTATTTTTATGTTCATTGTATGTATTGTTAAAAAAGGAAAAATAGTATATACTGATGTATATACAGAAGAACGGTAAATCTTATAATTAAAATATTTAATTATTTTAAGGGTTAACTACTTAATTATATGTATAAAATATGGATTCAGAGGTGTAAACAATGGATGACTTATTTTTGGTAAATGAAATAAATAGACTAAAAATAGAAAGAGATGCCTGTATATTGGCACATAATTATCAGCTGCCAAAAGTTCAAGACGTAGCAGATATTGTGGGGGATTCTCTTGCACTTAGTAGGGCAGCAGCACAAACTACTAATAAAGTTATAGTTTTCTGTGGGGTAAAATTTATGGCAGAAAGTGCAAAAATTTTATCTCCGGATAAAATGGTTTTGCTTCCTTCAAAATATGCGGGATGCCCTTTAGCAGATTCTATAACTAAGGAACAACTAGAAGTAGAAAAGAAAAAATATCCGGAAGCGGAAGTTATATGCTATGTAAATTCTTCGGCAGAGGTTAAGGCAGTAAGCGATGTGAGTTGTACTTCTTCCAATGCAGTTAAGGTAGTGCAAAGTTCAAAATCCAATCAAGTATTATTTGTGCCAGATGAAAACTTGGCAGGATATGTAGCAGAACAGGTTCCTGACAAGGAGATTATACCTTGGGCAGGACATTGTATTACTCATGCAAGGATAACTGTAGAGGATGTTATCAAAGCACAAGAAGAACATCCGGAAGCTGAAATGCTGGTACATCCTGAGGTTTCTGAGGAAATAAGGGAAAATGCAGATTTTGTGGGAAGTACTTCCGCTATAATCAATTATGCAAAAAATTCTGATAGTAAAGAATTTGTTATAGGTACTGAGATAGGTGTATTACACAAGATGAAGAAGGATAATCCTGAAAAACAATTTTATTTACTTAGTCCAAGACTTGTATGTGAAAATATGAAGATGACAAGGCTTGTGGACGTGTATAATTCTTTAATGAATATGCAATACGAAGTTTTTGTTCCAGAAGACACAAGAATAAAGGCTTTAGGTTCTCTTGAAAAAATGATAAGTATTGAATAAATTTATATTATATAAGGTAGGGATATAAATTGAAAAGATATCTAGTTGATTATAATGAAGAGTTTGTTATTAATGAAAATTTTGATGTAGCCATAATTGGAGCAGGAATAGCAGGATTATATACAGCATTAATGTTACCACAGGATTTAAAAATAGTAATTTTAAGTAAAAAAGATATGCATGATTGTGATTCTTATTTAGCTCAGGGAGGAATTGCTGCCAGTATAAAAAATGATAATAGGGAGCTTCATGTAAAAGATACCATAAATGCGGGATGCTATGTAAACAATTTAGATGCGGTTAATGTGCTTATAAATGAGTCACAAGAGGCAATTGACAGTTTAATAGAACTGGGAGTAGATTTTGATAAAGATTCTTTGGGAAATTTCTATAGATCCCTAGAGGGAAATCATTCTTTACCGAGAATACTTCATGTAAATGGAGATTCTACAGGAAAAGGAATAATGGATATACTTATAAAGCATGTTAAAGATTCTTCAAATATAACTGTTATAACTGATATTTTTGCTATGGATATAGTTGATAGTGAAGAAAAGTATAAAGGTATAACTGCTTATTATAATAACAAATTTCTTTATTTTAAGACTAAATTTTGTGTAATGGCATCAGGAGGAATTGGACAATTATTTTCCAAGACTACAAATGTAGACGTACTTACAGGAGATGGCATTGCCATGGCATTTAGAGCAGGTGTAAATTTGGACAATATGGAGTATATACAGTTTCATCCAACGGCTTTTTATTCTAAAGATGTTAAAGATAAGTTATTTTTAATATCAGAAGCAGTAAGAGGGGAAGGAGCTGTGCTTAGAAACATAAATGAGGAAAGATTTATGGGTGAGTATGATAACAGGATGGAATTGGCACCTAGAGATATTGTAGCAAGGGCTATTAAAGATCAAATGGATAAAACTAAATCCGATTATGTTTACCTGGATGTGACCATGTATGATAAGGATTTTCTAAAAAATAGATTTAATACCATTTATTCTGAGTGTAAAAGTAAAGGAATAGAAATGAATAAGGACTATATTCCTGTAACTCCTGCAGAACATTATTTTATGGGAGGAATAAAAGTAGACTTGTATGGGAGGACTAATATTGAAGGTTTTTATGCAGTAGGAGAATGTGCCTGTACAGGAGTCCATGGAGCTAATCGACTGGCCAGTAATTCTCTTATGGAAGCATTGGTTTTTGGAAAAAGAGCTGCAGAGGATATCTCCTGTAAAATGAACTATGATAAGGATTTAAATTATAAAGATATATATGAAATAGATAGAAAAAGTTCATTGAATGGCTTAAAAACTGAGTGCGTTGATAATGATTTTTTCTTATTGAGAGAAAATTTAAAAAATTTGATGGAAGATACTGCAGGTATAATTAGAAGTGTAGATAAGCTTAAAAAGGTTTCAAATTATATAAATGATGCTTTATGTAAAATTGAGAATTATAATCTTAGTGATATATATTCTATGGAAGTTTATAACATGTATCAAGTATCAGGTGTTATTATTACATCAATTTTAAATAGCAAGGCTTCTATAGGGAGTAATTATGTAGAAGAATATTCTGAACGTAGTCTAGTACAGCAAATTTGAGGTGATATAATTTGAATTATTTGATAATTGATAAGTTAATTAGAAATGGGCTTATAGAAGATATAAATTATGGAGATGTGACTACAGATAATTTATTCCAGGGTGGGGAGATTTCAAAGGGAAAGTTTATTGCAAAAGAGCAGGGAATTATAGCTGGTATTGAGGTAGCAGAGAGGGTATTTAAAATCTTAGATAGTAATATAGTATTTAAAAAATGTCTAAAAGATGGACATGAGGTAAAAAGTGGAGATAATATAGCCTACATAGAAGGTAGTTCCAATAGTATACTAAAGGGTGAAAGAGTTGCCTTGAATATATTTCAGAGAATGTGTGGCATTGCTACTAAAACTTTTAACATAGTTCAAATTGTAAAAGATTATGATGTTAAAATAGTAGATACCAGAAAAACCTTGCCTGGATTCAGACTTTTAGATAAGTATTCTGTGAGAATGGGAGGGGGATATAATCATAGGATGAATTTATCGGATTTTGTAATGATTAAAGACAATCATATTAAGGCAGCAGGGTCTATAAAAGAAGCAGTAGAAAGAATAAAAAGCAAAATTCCTTTTACTACTAAAATTGAAGTGGAAGTAGAAAACTTTGATCAGCTTAAGGAAGCGCTTAGTGCAAAAGTGGATGTAATTATGTTAGACAATATGGATATAGAGCATATGAAAAAAGCAGTGGAATTTGTAGATAAAAGGGTTATTTTGGAGGCTTCGGGAAATGTGAATGAGAACAACGTAGCAGATATTGCATCTACTGGAGTGGATATAATATCTATGGGTAGTCTTACTCACTCTGTAAAAGCATTGGATATAAGTTTAAAATTTCAGTAAATCACATTATTAGATAAAAATATAGAGTTAAAGATAAATGTATTCTTTAACTCTATTTATTATCTATAGTAAGTTTGGTAACATATAAATCTTTTTCTTTTTTTAAGTCAAGAAATCCATTTTCTCCAAGTAAAAGAGGCTTTGTCAAATCGTTTATATGAACTTGAATAACTTTACAACGATGTTTATTATTTAACATAACGTTTTCTCCCATAAAGTAATTTATTACATGATTTAAAAACATACTACAATATGCGTGATCAAATTTTTCGAAACTTTCTTCTTGAATAACTTTTAATGCTTCAAAAGGACCATTAATCTTTTTGGAGTAGGTATTAGAATTTACTCTATCAAATAGATCTGCAATAGCTATTATTTTAGCAAATTTATGAATTTTATCTCCTTTAATACCCAATGGATATCCAGAACCATTTATTCGCTCGTGATGCATCAATATACCTTTTGATACAGAACTATCTAAATAAGGTATTTCTTTAACAAAATTATAACCTATGACGGGGTGAGTCTTAAAGATCTTATACTCTTCAGAGGTAAGTTCGGTTTCTTTATTTAATATTTCTTTATCTAGTTTCATTTTGCCAAAATCATGTAGCACAGCAGAATAGGTTAAAAGGTTTATTTCTCTTTCATTAAGTCCCAACCATTTACCCAATATAAAACTAATAGCTGCTACATTTACACTATGTCTGTAAATATTATTTTTTCCGCTGCCATAAAAGATTATATTCCTAATAACTATACCTGTTGAGTTAAATTCCTCTTGTATTTTTTTTGAGAAAACTCTTATCTCATCTATTTCGTTAACTTTTAAATGAGATATTTTGTCAAATATCTCTTCTAAATTAGAAGAAAATTCATTGAAAGTATTTTCCACTTCTTCTATAGGTTTTATTTTAAAATGTAAAGGTTCAACAGAGTTATCTTCTAGATAGACCTCTACTTTATCTACAATATAATTACGTTTTAGCTGAGTTAAAGATGATTCCGTAATAGGCATATTTTTGCCCAGAAGAACCTTATTTTCAAAAATTATATCACTTGCTAATATCATTCCCGGTTTCAATTCATTAAGTTGTAATAACTTTTTCTTCCATAACACGTACTTCACCTCATTACAATTAATTGCATTAATAATTCATAAAACTCTAGTTAATTTATCGTATTGTTTTAATATTTCTAAATATACTTAAAGAAAATTTAGCCTTTATTTTAAAAAAAAATTTATTTATATTGAAAATTATACTTAAAAATATAATTAATTAATAATTCCTATCTGTTTTAAAATAGATAGGAATTACGCAATGTAAAATATTATTTTTTTTCTCGTTTAAAACATATAAACCAATCTAGACAATAGGTATCTTCATTTTGATTTTCTATTCTCCTTTTTGCAGTATCATAAGAATTTGGAGTGGGAAGAATAACATCATCACCTGGTTTCCAATCTGCAGGAGTAGCAACGCCCTCTATATCAGTTTTTTGAAGAGCTAAAATTATACGTTTAATTTCGTAAAAGTTTCTACCTGTGGAAAATGGATAATGAAGTATACATCTTATTTTTGATTCAGTATCTATGATAAATACAGATCTTACTGTCTGGGTACTTGATTGACCTAGCTGGATCATTCCATATTTATGTGATATTTCCATTCTGGTGTCTTCAATTAAAGGAAATGTAACCTCTACATCTTTCATATTTTTATATTCCAGTTCTTGAATTTTTCTAATCCAAGCTATATGTGAGTATAGTGAGTCTACAGAAAGGCCTATTAATTCCGTATTCAAATCTTTAAATTCCTTAATCATAGTTGAAAGGGTCATAAATTCAGTTGTACAAACGGGCGTGAAATCTGCAGGATGAGAAAATAAAATCACCCACTTACCTTTAAAATCTTCTGGGAAAATAATATCTCCCTGAGTAGTCTTTGCTTTAAACTCTGGGGCATAATCTCCAATTAGAGGTATATTGTAATTAGTATCCCTTGATGTCATAGTATTAACCTCCTTTTTGTTTTATTACTTCTATGAATTAAAATAATCTATAAGTATCTATTTTCAAGGAATAATAAAGATATGGTGATTATAGAGAGATTTAGTGAAGTAAAAAAGCGTATTTATGGAATGATTCTTTATAACTGCAATTCATAATATGTGATTTATATATAAAATGTGAATATTTTATACTAAAAGTAGTTTTAAAAATAATATTTAATATTTATTGTGTATTTAAAAGTTTGATATTTATTTTAAATTACAAATTGCAGTATTATAAAAAGATAATTTTTAAGGTTATTAGATGAGAGTATAAAATAATTTTTTATTCCATTATGCCTATATCAGATAATTTTATATTTTTATTATGCTCTAAAGCCCAGCTAATGGACCATTCGCTTTGAAATATCAAAATATTTCTACCTTTTAAATCCATTACTTTTTTAGTATCGCTTGTTAAAATTAGATTTTTCAAATTTATATCGGAATGTTCTATCCATCTTATAAACTTATAAGGCAATATGTCTATTTTTATATCTGTATTGTATTCATTTTTCATTCTATATTCCAATACTTCTAGTTGAAGTATACCAACTACTCCTATGATAATTTCTTCAATACCTATATGAAGCTCTTTAAATACCTGAATGGCACCTTCCTGAGAGATTTCACTAATACCTTTTATGAATTGTTTTCTTCGCATGGTATCTACAGTTTTGACTCTTGCAAAATGTTCAGGGGCAAAGGCAGGAATACTTTCAAATTTAAACTTTTTATTTGGAGAACATAAACTATCTCCTATACTATAAATACCTGGATCGAATACGCCTATTATATCCCCTGCATAGGCTTCTTCAATAATTTCTCTATCCTGGGCTAGAAATTGTTGGGGTTGAGAAAGTTTGACTTTATTTCCCCCCTGCATGTGATATACTTCCATTCCTTTTTTAAATTTACCAGAACATATTCTCATAAATGCAATCCTATCTCTATGAGATGGATTCATATTGGCTTGTATTTTAAATACAAAAGCTGAAAATTTAGGATCAAAAGGATCGATTTCTCCAGCATCTGATTTTCTTGGCAGAGGAGATGTAGTCAAGTTTAAAAATTCTTCTAAAAAAGGTTCTACTCCAAAATTAGTAAGGGCACTACCAAAAAATACAGGTGTAAGATAACCTGTTCTGACTTTATCCAAATCAAATTGGTCCCCAGCTATATCTAAAAGTTCTATATCCTCTTGGAGCTTTTGGTGCAAATTTTCTCCAAGTAAGTCTTTAAATATACTGTCTTCTACATTACCTTCCATGGATTCTACTGCAGTTTGACCATGATTACCCCCATTAAATATTTCTATCAAACTTTTTTTTCTATCATATACGCCTTTGAAATCTTTTCCAGATCCTATAGGCCAGTTCATAGGATAAGATTTTATTCCTAATACATCTTCTAAATCTTCCATTAATTCAAAAGGATCTTTACTTTCTCTATCCATTTTATTTATAAATGTAAATATGGGAATTCCTCTTAAGCTGCACACATTAAAAAGTTTTTTTGTTTGTGATTCTACTCCTTTTGCTCCATCTATTACCATAACAGCACTATCTGCTGCCATTAAAGTTCTATATGTATCTTCACTAAAGTCTTGGTGACCTGGTGTATCTAATATATTTATACAATAATTATTATAATTGAACTGCATTACTGATGAAGTTACAGAAATGCCTCTTTGTTTTTCTATATCCATCCAATCGGATACTGCATGTTTGGATGCTCTCCTGGCCTTAACTGAACCTGCAAGTCTTATGGCACCTCCATATAATAGTAATTTTTCAGTAAGAGTTGTTTTACCTGCATCAGGATGAGATATTATTGCAAATGTTCTTCTTTTTTCTATCTCTTTTTTTAAGTCTGCCACTACCTTTTCGCTCCTTCTTTTATTAGTTTCATCACTGATTTTAACTTTATTATATGTTAATGTCAACTTACAATGTTTTTTTCAGCATAGTAAACTTTATCTGAATCTGAGAATCACTTACCCAGATAAATTTTAAATACTTTAAAATACAATTAAAAAACACTAAGTATTATCTAATTTTATTAATACTCAGTGTTTCTCTATAACTAAATTTTAACCTTTATATAATTCGTCAAACATTCCTCTAAAGAAAGGTTTAGTCTTTTCAGTTCTATGAACATTACGAATACCTTCTACAACTATTACTGTAGGGGTTGTATCACTTTTTATCTCTTCTACTTTAAATTCAACCATACACATAGCGGAATTATTGTTCATAGGTTCTCTTATTACTTTAGCACTTCCTTTTATTCCAAGCGCTATATCATGTCCTTCTAAAATTGTTATAAATGCCTTTGAATTATTTTTAATGTTTGCTACAGTTTTATGTATTCTCATCAAAGCCAGTCTAATAGTTGAATGATTTGGTGCAAACATTAAATGTACAGGCATAGCATGAGGGAAACCCTCTTCTGTAACTGTTGATATTATAGCTGTAGTTAGTTCTTTATTAAATAGATCTATAACTTCAGCAGGAAGAGTATTGCCTAAAATCTTACTCATTCTAATCATCCTTCCATAAATATAATCGTCCTTACTTACATATTACTTGCATACAAATAATCTGTCAATAAATCGTATTTATTATTACAGGGAAAAATCATGAAACTAAGAATTACTTGATACATAAAAATATACCTCCCTTATGCACAGAATAAATTATATCATTAGCAAAAAGGAAAGTATAATGAAAATATTTTAAATGAAAAAAGTGTATTTTACAGTTAGAGCTCCTTTTTTTTTATAAATAATATATCTATCATAAAAATGAAGGTACATATTAAAAGTAGGATATCTATAAATATAGCTCCTACTTTGAGTATTATACCTACAAATAGGAATATTAGTATAAGGCTGCAGAGCCATTTAAAAAATATCATATTAAGTCTCCTTAATAGTTTAGTATTTGGTTATCCTATAATTCAGATGTATTTTAAAGTAACTGTCTGATGGAGAGTTATTTAAATATATCTGAAGTGTTATATAGTATAGTATTACCTTTAATCTATAAAGTTATTAAAATAAAAATTGATTTTAAAAATTGTATGGGTACATTTGATTTTTTTGCGAAAAAAAATATAATAGTATTAATCTATAAAAAGGAGGCACTATATTTTGATAGAACAAAAAAAATTAGTACTTAACAATTTGAAAGTGAGGGATATGGTTCAAGTATCACTTATGGCTGCAATAGTTTATATTTTTACAGCTATAATTAATATACCTACGGGGGGTATGTTTAAAGGGGTTGTACATCTTGGGGATAGTATGGTACTCTTAGGAGCCATATTGCTAGGAAAAAGGAAGGGATTTTTTTCAGCTGCGGTGGGAATGTGTTTATTTGACGTTCTTTCACCCTATGCTATTTGGGCTCCCTTTACCTTTTTTATAAAAGGAATCATGGCATGGATTGCTGCTGCCATTGCTTATAGAAAGGGAAATAATGGAGAAAAATTTGGAAATAATGTATTCGCATTTATTATAGCATGTATTTGGATGATACTAGCATATTATGTGGCAGGTGCGTTAATGATGCATTTTATAGCTAATATAGATTTAGTTAAAGCATTTGTGTTATCTACTGCAGAAATTCCAGGAAATATAGCTCAAAGCTTGGTAGGTATAGCTATAGCACTTCCTTTAAGTAAGATATTAAAAAGAAAAATTTAGCAATGTAAAAATCAAATGATTCTTAGATTCAGACGAAATTTGTTCATAAACATAACTAGGAGGGATAGATTCCCTCCTAAGATTATTATCTAGGTCTTATTCTATTCTTTTCAGCTTTTCTTTTTCTTCTGCAGTCTATACATCTTACAGGATCATTTTCAAATCCTTTTTCTTTGTAGAACTGCTGCTCTCCTTCTGTAAATATAAATTCTTTTCCACAATCTTTGCATACAATTGTTTTGTCTGTCATA
>ENA-UOOE01000516-UOOE01000516.1-fermentation-metagenome-genome-assembly--contig:-NODE-516-length-37951-cov-339.031455_pt1 | contig 37951 bp, 32 predicted proteins | sample MGYA00245776_ERZ724021 | MGnify/ENA primary metagenome ERZ724021 (study PRJEB28704, sample SAMN03018321) | fermentation metagenome | biome: anthropogenic terrestrial biome; feature: soil... | reverse complement strand
TATCCCTATTTTTATAGTAAACATCATGATCAACGGCATCTTTGACTATGTGTATCCGGTCTGCAGGGTAGTTCAGGTATTTGACGAGTTCATTTTTTGAAAATTCAGATATGGTTATGATCCTATCGGCATTCCTCAATCCAGTCATTATATCCTTCCATAATCTGGAACGATCATTGTCGTAAGCCCAGGGTATGATGTCATGACAAGTTACAATGGTTTTATCCATCTTAACATACTTCAAAAGGTATGCAAGCTCTTGATAGGTTAAATGTTTCACATTATCTTCTTTGATGCTTTTTTTAACTGTCTGCCTGTAACGGTAGGTGTCGATGTACATACATGTTTTCCATGCTCTGTCAATAATGCCCTTAAATATCTTGTTTTGAGAAAAGGATTCTGTTTTATCCAGTGTAGGAAACATTCCCAAAGATTCTTCTTCATCTGAAGCTTTTGAACTGAAAATTGAGTTGTATCTATTTTCCATTATTTTAAGCAATGAATCATACTCAATGAAGTTCCATTCAACCCCTTCAATTCTTTTAAATATCTCCATCTGGTACTTGGACATTCCAAATACTTTATCAGTCCTTGGACCATTTATGTAGTCTATCTCCATCTTTTACCCCATTAAGCATTAATCAATTAATTTAAGAAGTTAATGATAGTTCAACACCTTTCAAGCAGCTCATCATATATTTTCTCTGTTTCCTCAGCAATCTTATTCCAGTCATAATCTTCAGACATATTCTTACCCTCACTGGACATCCTCTTTCTGAGCTCGTCATCTTCAAGAAGAGTTAGAAGTGCATCTGCAAGGGATTCAATATTTCCAGGTTCCACTAGGATTCCATTCCTGCCATTTTGAACTATATCCGGTATTCCTCCAAGTTTTGATGAAACCACAGGTAATTCACAGGCCATTGCTTCAAGATTAACAATTCCAAAGGCTTCAGCCAATGTAACCGAAGGCAGGCAGAATATATCTGCGCAGTGATAGTACAGGGGTTTAAGCTCTTCATCAATGAACCCTGCAAAGATAACCTTATCTGAAATGCCCTTTTCTTGGGATAGATCTTCCAGTTCCCTCTGCATTCCACCCCTTCCAGCAAAAAGAAGTACCACATCAGGGTATGAATTTTTAACTATTTCAAAAGCCTTTAAAAGAACGTCAGGTCCTTTGTAGGCAACTATATTCCCAAAAAAGAGAATAATTTTCTTATCTTGAGGCAGACCAAGTTCGGATCTGCATTCCTCATTTGAAAGCCCAATTTCAAAGTCTTCAAGATTTATTCCATTGGGAACAACTCTTACTTTGTCTCGATAATTACCCAGATACTTGGATTCATCTATGTAAGATTTGGAAGTTGCTATTATGATATCTGCATTTGAAAGAACCTTATCCAGAATGTACTTGTTATAAAAGGCTGTTGCAGTATTCCTGATGAAGTTTCCACCACTCTCCTGTGCATCTGCATGATATGTGATTATAAAAGGCAGATGTTTCTTCTTGGCGTATCGTGATGCTGACAGATCTGGAAGGGGAATGTTGTAGTGGGCATGCACAATTTCAACATCCTCATCAAGGGGTTTGTACATGAGTTTGAGGGATAAATTGGCACTTGCAATCTTCAGGTTCGTTGCATAGCGGTGAATTATCATTCCCCTGGAATTTTCTACAGAATCCTTGGAATTTATCGATGCTGTGAAAACATCCACATCATGACCCTTCTTCATCATGTTAACTGCCAGGTTGTAGGCAGCTATTTCAGTTCCACCGTGAGCATATTCTTTATCATAATCCTCTTTATCCACAAGGTCTACATATGGAAAATGTCCAATGAAGTATCCAATGTTCATGTTATCTCTCTTAAAACTTGAAAAATAATGTTAATCCAGAAATTCACCAAGATCATATACTTAAGTTTCCTTATAAGATTACAGAAGAAGTTGTTAGTTCTTCCGGGCTATTTATTCCTTTTTTTTATGAGTATGCGTTTTTAAAGACTCCTCTGAATCAATATTTGAATTTTTCAGATTTGAATCTTCATTTTGAATCGCAATCTCCCTCACAAGGTCCGTGATCTCTTCCTCAACAGTTTCAATGCGGTTGTAGAGTTTAAAATTGAGGTAAAATGACGTTATAAGTCCCAGTATCAAAATTACATCCAAACCCCTTCCTATACCAGTGATAGTTGCAAAGATCGATGTTGATGTGGGATATATAGATATTAAAATCAGTAGTAACCATATCAGGTTCCACAGGACCAACATTCCTATGGACATCTTTCCATCTCTGAACCTTAATACTGTAATTATTATGGCGCAGAATCCTATTAAAATTCCTAATATTTGATATATCATCATTTTAAACACCTTTTTGAAGATATGACTCATTTATCATGCTGATGTTTCAACCATCTTTTATTTGAAAATGTTCATAATAAGTTTGGCAAGTATCCTTAATCCAACATTTAGATTTGTGCCCTTTTTCATGGAGTAATCAGTGTAAATGGTCTTCATTGGCACTTCCTTCAGACGGAGTTTGTGCCTTCTGATCTCACCTACTATCTCAGATGAAACACCGTAATCCCTCGCATTTATTTCCACAATCCTTGCAGCTTCCCTTTTAAATGCCCGAAGACCTGATTGAGAGTCTTTAACATTTATGCCATAAAATATTCGGGTTATAATATTCATGACTGTGTTTCCGAATTTCTTGGAGTCTGGCATGTGGTCGAAGTTCCTAACACCAAGGACAACATCTGCTTCACCATCCCTGATGGGCTGGCACACCTTCATTATATCATCTGGATCGTGCTGGCCGTCTGCATCGAAGGTGACTACGATCTCAGCATCATGGCGGAGTGCTGCTTCTATCCCTGTTCTCAGAGCCCCTCCAAGTCCCCTGTTAAGAAGGTGCTTATAAAGATGAAACTGATTTTCATGAACTTTGCCTGCATTCTCTGCCACTTTGTAGGTTTCATCAGTAGACCCGTCATCAACCACAACCAGGTTAAATCCCCTATTGAAAAGTTCTTCAATGACTCCGGCTATTGTACTTTCTTCATTGTAAGCTGGCATAACCACGAATATCGACATAGATTACCTCACGGAATGAATAACAAAGTTATTAATAATATTATTAAATATTATTAAATCCACATAAAAATTTTAAATTATCGTCCTTTTTTATGATGTATACTGGAATTACTTATAAAAACTGGTTTTACAAAAAAGAATAATTAAAAAAATGAACGAAATATTTTTCATTCATTCAATTTCTTTGCAAGTTCAGCAACTCTTTTTCCCAGGTTTTTAGAGGTTTCAATTCCTACATCATCATTTTGGGTGCTTCCAATTGGACCTCCAACTCCTGTACCTCCGTAGTGGGCTGCTGGTGCTCCATCTCCAACGATTATTGCATCCTGTATAAGAAGGAACTCGTGTATCGATGATATGGTTGTTTCCTGACCACCGTTTCTTGAAGCTCCCACTGCTATTGCTCCGCAGACCTTGTCCCTGAGTTTAAAACTTGCCCGGAGTGGTCTTGACCTGTCCATGAACATCTTCATCTGGGATGTTACTCCTCCAAAGTAAACTGGGCTTCCCATTATGATACCATCTGCACCTGCAAGTTTCTCTGAAATTTCCCTCATATCATCGTATATTGCACATTCACCCGTTGCTTTGCAGATATCACATGCAACACAGGGTTCTATCTCTGCAGATCCAAGATTTATAAGTTCTGTTTCTGCACCTGCATCCTCTGCTGATTTGAGTGCTGTTTTAACGAGAAAAAATGTGTTTCCATCTTCCCGTGGACTTCCAACCATTCCTATGATCTTAACCAAAATGATACCTCCATAATTTAATAAATTTAAATCTTAGTTATCTTTTATTCTCATATTATTTATCTTCTTTAGTGACGTGGTAAAAGATGTTGAAAAGGATTTGAAATCAGTCCACAAATGGATAAGCAAGATTCTAAATTTTAATGCAAAGAATTTCATTTAATTAAATAAAGAGGAAAAGTAGTTCTATAGAATAAAAAAAATAATAATAAAAAAATAGGGTAAAATGTCAGAAGAATACAGAGCCCTTAGAGTTACAGAAAAAGTCATTAGAATCATTAAAAACTGTTTTAATTAGTAACCAAGCTCATTTTGGATGTGAAGGTGATGAATGCTCTGGTAATAATTACCATGGAATCTACGATGCTGTTTTTCTTGATCCATTCAGTCCCCTGAAATCTCCAGAACTTTGCAATGTGGAGTTTTTTAAAGTTTTGAAGGTATTAATGAAGGATGATGGTATGATCCTGACCTACACATCTGCAGCCCCTGTCAGAGGTGCACTCGTGGAAGCTGGTTTTCACGTGGGGAAAGGTCCAAGTTTTCGGGGTAAAAAAGGTACCATTGCATCCTCAGCAGTTGAAAATATTGATAAACAGTTATCTTCCCTTGATGAGAGAATGATAGCCCTTACTGATACTGGAGTACCATTCAGAGACCCTAAATTAAAGGGTAATGGTAATGAAATAAATAAAAAGCATGAAAAAGAAAGGGAATACATTCGAAACAGGTACAAGTTTGCATCAACTGTTAGAGCTCCTGTTTATTTGTGCAGAGACCTTGAAGATTCCCGGTTGAAGTGAAGGGTTCTGAAAAATCTTCATTACATGGGTTTTGAAGGTTTGAACTCTTTAAAGTCTCGATTTATTGTCTGTCCACAGTTCGACAGATGTATATGCGGTAGAAACTGCAGAACATTTGATAATTCACGCGATAGGATCCCTGAGATGTCTAAACGATTGAGTATAGTTTTGAAGGAAGGTAATCAGAAAGTTAATTAAAAAATTAATTAAAAAAATAGTTATCATTAAAAGAACAAATATAAACTGTCAAATAAACGCTTAATTCAAAAACTTGATGAGTTAAACTGGACTATTGATAGCTGGAAGATTAAGGTTATTATTAAACAACAAAAAATAAATAACAAAAAGATCGTTGAAAATTAACCATTTATATAGAGATATGTCCAGTTCATAGTTTAAAAAAATTTAAAAAATTTTTCTAATGAATTTAACACATAAAAATGTATATAACGGTTTGAATTAACGTATGAACTCCCATGAAATTTTAAATTAATAGGGAATTTATAATCAATTAGTAATATGATATTAGCCCATAAAAGGTGGAAAAATTGAGTTTTGAAATAAAATATAAAGATGCAATGGGTAGAATAGGAATACTCCAAACACCACACGGAAACATTAAAACACCAGCTTTGATGCCTGTGATACATCCCGGAAAACAGACATTAGACGTTAAGAAGTACGGTGCAGAACTGGTTATAACAAATGCATATATAATGTACAAAAATGAGGAACTGAAGGAGAAGGTTCTGGAAGAGGGGGTTCACAGCTTCATAGATTTTCCAGGCCCCATTATAACTGATTCTGGTTCCTTTCAGCTTTCTGTGTACGGTGATATCGATGTTACCAACACCGAGATCATAGAGTTTCAGGAGGCAATTGGAACAGATATTGGAACATCACTGGACATACCAACTCCACCATTTGTAACAAGGGAAAGGGCAGAGAAGGACCTTGAAATAACCATTGAAAGGGCTCATCAGGCCATTGAAGTCCGTAAGGATCTCATGCTGAATTCCGTTGTTCAAGGCTCAACCTTCAAGGACCTCAGAAGCAGATGTGCAGATGAGATCGGAAAACTTGACTTTGAGGTGTACCCAATAGGGGCAGTTGTTCCCCTCATGGAATCCTACAAGTACTCAGAACTCGTTGATGTTGTTATGGCATCTGTAACCCACTTGCCCGACTCAAAGCCCAGACACCTCATGGGTGCAGGTCATCCAATGGTCTTTGCCCTTGCAGTTGCAATGGGATGCGATCTCTTTGATTCTGCGGCTTACATCCTCTATGCCAAGGATGACAGGTTCCTGATGCCAAGTGGAACCTACAAACTCCAGAACCTGGTTGAGATGCCATGTTCCTGTCCTGTTTGCACATCCTACACACCGGACGATCTGAGGGCAATGAAGAAGGATGAGAGGATGAAGCTCATAGCCCAGCACAACCTTCATGTGAGTTTTGCAGAGATAAGAACCATTAAACAGGCCATTGTTGATGGAAACCTGATGGAACTTGTGGAGCAGAGGTGCAGAGCACATCCATACCTTCTTGATGCTCTGAGGAACCTTAAAAATTACACCTCAGAACTTGAAAGGTACGATCCCTCCACTAAAAAATCTGCATTCTTCTATTCTGGTCCTGAATCACTTGCAAGACCTGAAATAAAGAGGCATTTGGATAAGGTTGAAAGACTAACCAAAAAGAGCAATCTTGTGCTTATACCAAGATCCAGAAAACCCTACTCAAAGAACATACGTGAGTTTGGGGAGTTTTACATGAAAGCTTCAGAAGAGGTTCAGAACATGGATAGGGTTTGGGATGATGTTCAGATAGCTGTTGTGGATGTTCCCTTTGGAGTGATCCCCCTTGAGATCGATGAGGTGTACCCACTGGCCCAAAATGAATCTCCACTTAAAAATGACCTCGATGCCATCAAATTCGTTAGAACCCATGTTGAAGATTACATGGAAAACTTTGAGAATGTTATAATCAATAAAAAGGTTTTAAAGACATTTGGTATTGGTTGTGATGGTTTTGATCAGGATGAAATTGATTCAACTATAGATTCAGAATTTGATCCATCAAAATATGGCTTTTTAGAGGTTGATGTGGATCCATCCATTGTAAGAGCTGTGGATGATGGGGAAAAAATAAAGTGTATAGCTGACTACCAGTTCGGTGCAGGATCAGGAGATTCCCTCTTCAAGGGAGATATAAAAATTGTTAAAAGCAGAAAAACTGGTAAAATAAGACATGTTTATGATGGAGAAACTCTTATTGCAACTTTACGTGCAAGTGATAGTGTTTTCGTCCTTGACAGGGAAGGTGCACGGCGTTTACATTCTCACCTTGAATATCCCAAAAAAAGGGTTGGTGTAAACAGTGACGCTGAACCATTTGCAAGGGAAGGAAAAAGTATATTTGCTAAATTTGTTATAGATTGTGATATAGATATCAAAGCAAATGATGAAGTTCTGATCGTAAACAAGGATGATGAACTACTGGCCTTTGGAAAGGCAATTTTATGCGGCCATGAGATAATGGACTTTAAAACAGGTCAGGCTGTGAAAACTAGGAAAGGAGGATTATAATGTTACCTGGAGCGGGAATGAACCCTAAACAACTTAAACAAATGCAGAGATCAATGAAACAAATGGGAATGGACATGAAGGACGTCAAGGGTGTTACAGAGGTCGTCATAAAACTCAAAAACAAAGAAATCCTCATAAAAAACCCAAAAGTAAATTTAATGAATTTCATGGGTCAGCAAACCTATCAAATAACAGGTAAGGTTAAGGAACAGGCAGTTGAGGCTGAACTCGAGATACCTGATGAAGATGTTGAACTGGTATCCACACAGACAGGCACCACTAAAGAAGAAGCTATTAAAGCCTTAAAAGAGGCTGGTGGGGACCTTGCAGAGGCTATAATGAAACTTCAGAAGTAAATACTCAACCTGAAAAACCAAACCTAAACAAAACATAATCCCTTATTATAAAAATATAAAAAAAATAAAAAAATAAAAAAATAAATTCAAAACTACAATTTTATTAGAGGACAAATTAAAATGGCATTTATCGCTCATATATCTGATTTGCATGTTGGTTCCCTTAACTTCAAAGAAGATCTTCTAATACAAGCAATAAACAACGTCAATGATATGCATCCTGATGTAACCGTAGTAACAGGGGATCTGACTGAGAATGGTTATTACCTTGAGTTTGAAAAGGCTGCAAGGTACCTGGACATGATAAAATCTCCAATGCTCGTTGTGCCTGGAAACCACGACGCACGGCACGTTGGAGATGAATGCTTTGAGGAGCTTATCCGAGAAAGGTATGGAACTTTGAAGCTTAAAAAGCATGGAGTGAAGATCATTGGACTGGACAGCAGTGAACCAGACCTTGACTACGGGAAGGTTGGACGATCCCAGCAGACATGGATGGAAAACGAACTTCAAAGTAGCGAAGATGATGGTCTGTACAAGATAATAGCACTGCATCACCATATAATCCCAGTTCCAAGAACTGGTCGTGAAAGGAACGTTTTAAGTGATGCAGGTGATATATTACAGTCAGTTGTAAATGGAAATGCAAATTTGGTCCTTTCTGGACATAAACATATGCCACATGTGTGGATACTTGAAAATACTGCCTTTGCAACGGCAGGTACAGTTTCTTCCTTGAGGCTTCGAGGCAAAGAACTTTCTTCCTTTAACACCATAATAATAGAAGATGATTTTATAGAGATTATTTTGAACCGTGCTGATGGAACACGAAGATGTCTTGCAAAATATGAAAACACGTGTAAGGTGATCAATTGAGAGTAATTGTTGATGCATCCAACGTAGCCCATTTCGGGAAAGAAAAGGATGGAAAACCAATTTTAGAAAATATATCAAAGGCTGTTAAGGCCCTCAAAGAATTAGGTTATGAACCTGTTCTAATAGCAGATGCATCCCTCAGGCACGAAATAGATGAAAAAGAGGAGTTTAAAAAGCTTCTTGAAAATGATAGGATCATGCAGGTGCCATCAGGTACAACTGCAGACCATTACATACTTAAAATGGCTGAAGAAGAGGATGCTAAAATCCTTTCAAACGATGTTTTCAGGGATTACTTCGATGAATTTCAGGACGTAGCAAGCAGGAGAATTCCATACACCATAACAGATGGTAACGTTTCAATTGGAAAGTCGTCCAAGCCCAAGAAGATAAAAAATATACTCCAGAAGATATGCTCCCAAACCCTGACCGACTTCGAGAAAAAGGGTTTAGATGCGTACAAACAGAAAAAGAACAAAAAACTCAGTGGTATAGCTGTTGCAAAAGAAGCAATTGACAGGATCAGCAAAAGTAAAGAGGACAGTATAGATTCCAAGATAGAAGACATGTTCAATAAGATACCCCTCTTTGGTAAGGTCATGAACATGGTTGAAGACGCTGAAAAAACCAGTGACTTCATTATATTCGTGCTCGTTAGTCCACGTGACTACAGGGATGCTGTGAAAAACGCTGGAAACATAGCCGTTACAGTTGGTGATAGACTGAAACTGGATCATGCCCCCCTTGTGGCAGTTAGAAATGATCTTTTCACAAAACCCGGCACATTTGAACTTAATATTATTTATTCAGATGAAATACTTGAAGAATCTCCCTACAACGTAAACATAACCATAAACGACCATGATTACGCCTTTGTAAAGAAAAATTCAAGGAACATTGCAAGTACAGTTGCTGCGAGACTTGGAACATGGAAATTCCCAATAGTGTCAGTGAAACCCAGTATGCTCATGGAAAAACCTGGGCACTTCGATATAACGTTAGAGAAGGGAGGAGAAAAATAAATGGTTATGGATTATATCTCCAGAGTTATCTTTGGATTTCTTATAAAACACAGGGTCATAAGCATTGGAACCAATTTCTACCCAACCAACGAAACAGAACGTGAATACGTTGCAATGATGAACTACACACGTACCATGCTCCTTGAGGTTGAACCTGCCCATATAACCACCAGTAACATCTTCCACAACCTTGTTAATGAAGTTGGAAACGGCAACATTCCAGAGAACCGTAAATTCATAGAGATAAAACCTGCAGAGAACGACGTGAACGAATATGCCCTTTTAAGTAACATAATAATGGGAAGTGACCGTTACCTTTATATCGAGGTGTTCCAGCAGGACAGGAATATTATAAATGAATTTGTAAGTCTTATAAAGAATGAAAGGGGTACAATCGTTGAGCAGAGCTCAAGTGAAATTGTTTCCCGTATGCTTTCAAAGAACGACGCCATAAGGGTTGCTATAAAAATCATATCCCTTGGTATGAACAGGGATCTGGATGTAAGGGCCTCCATTGGTATGACAGGAGCCGCTGCAATTGAGAGATCCATAAACCTCAACAAACAAATAGGTGAAACCTCTGGTGTGGGATTCACAAAGCTTGGAGGAGAATTTGCCATAGTGTTTTCATCCAAAGTAGGAAGTATTGGTGGCAGTCCAAAATCCTACGATAACTACCTGTTCATAGATGCGATTGATTCCACTCAGTTCATATCTGAGAATGGGAGAGATCGTCTTGTTGAGATAATGAGTGAAGTTAAAAACTTCATTGAAAATGATTGCAAGGGTAAAATTGAAGGTTACAGGGAAGGTGGGGATGATTTAATAGCTAACTTCCCAACAAAGGATGCTGCACTTCGTGCTGGAATAGACTCTGCCTGGCACTCCCTCAACAACGGATTAAGGTTAAGGGTTGGAATAGGTAAAAGCAGACGTGAAGCTGGGGAGCGAGCCCAGATAGCAGATAACATAAAAATATGGAACAACAGTCCTGTTATGGTATTTGACCTTGCAGATGGAATCTACGCCTACTACGTTCCATCGGAATTCACAAGATCCGTACTTGATTTCATGGTGAACAAAAAGGGAAAGATCGTTATCATATTCCTATTTGTGTTCATTGCAACCTTCCTGGGCTGGACAATGGGACAACCCATACTTGGACCTATAGCTATTGTAATAGCCTTACTTTACGCCCTTACAAACTAAAAAAGAATAGTTTTTAAAGAGTATTTTAAAATTAAAGAGATTTAAAAAAGATTAATTGAAGATAATTAATTGAAAAGGTAATTATCTGAAAGTAATTAATATCTTAAATAATTTAGGATTACAGATTAAAGGTGTACTTTTAATGAAACCAGAACTTAAGGGAAAAATCGTAGTTTCACTGGTTGTTTCAATGTTTGCATTCATCTTTGGAACTGGTGCTGGTATAATGGTGGGTTACACTCCCCTTAACGATACTCTACAACTGAACAACACCACCGGTGAATTACCATCCCTGCCGTACTCAACAACAAACACAATTGGAAACTCTGCTGATAACAACACAGTGCTGGATAATTCAAATAATGACCAGGTGTACGTGGAAAATTCTAAAACCAACACACAATCAACGAATTCATCCAAAAATAACAGTGCAAATTCCACTTAAAAATTATCCATTAGTAACGAAGTTAAATCTCTAAAACGACCAAAAAAAAATTAATTTAATGAATTTGTGGATTGAAATTGAAATTCAAAAAAAATAGAGGGGACATTCCTATGAAAAGAGTAGAAGGAGGAATCTGTGCTGTAAATGGAGTAACTGCTTCAGGAGCCTGTGAAGGAGACTACGGGGTTTCAGTCATAGTATCAAAGAACAGTACTGCATCTGCAGTTTTCACTTCAAACAAGGTTGTTGCAGCGCCTGTCATAATAACAAAGGATGCTGTGGAGGATGGCAGACTATCTGCAATTGTGGCAAACAGTGGAAACGCAAACTGCTTCACAGGCCAAGAGGGCATGGAAGATGGTATGCAAATGGCAAAGATTGTTGCAGATAAACTTGAACTTGGAACAAAGGATGTTGCCGTTGCTTCCACAGGTATAATAGGCAGAAAACTTCCAATGCCAGTAATAACGGATCTCATAAACGAAGCTATGGAAAACCTCAAAAATTCTCCTAAAGCCTCAAGAAATGTTGCAGAAGCTATAATGACAACAGATACTTTTCCAAAAGAGCTTGCAGTTGAAACAACCCTTGAAGATGGAAATAAAGTGAGGATTGGCGGGGTTTGTAAAGGCTCAGGTATGATAGCACCCAACATGGGCACCATGCTCTCTTTCATAACAACGGATGTTCAGGCATCGGCAGAGGAACTTCAAAGTGCCCTCAAAGAGGCTGTGGACAAGAGTTTTAACATGGTTGTTGTGGATGGCGATGTGAGCACCAACGACATGGTGGTGATCATGGCAAACGGCAGATCCGGAAGGATAGATGGTAAATTCCAGGAGGCACTGGACTACCTCTGCACTGAACTTGCCAAGATGATTGCCCGAGACGGTGAGGGTGCAACCAAGTTCATGGAGGTTGAGGTTAAAGGTGCAGAAAGTCTGGAAGATGCAAGAAGTGCTGCAAAAGCAGTTGTATCATCATCACTCGTTAAAACTGCAATATTTGGTGCAGATCCCAACTGGGGCAGGATCGTTGCTGCTGTGGGTTATTCCGGAGCAGAAATGGATGAAAAAGAGGTTACCATATCCCTGAAATCTGATGAAAACATGGTTAACATAGTTGATAATGGTGTTGTGAAGGCCTACGAAGGTTCCAAGGAACTAGTTACTGCAGAGGACGTCATGGAAAGCTCGGATATAAAGATAACAGTGGATCTGAACCTTGGAGAATATTCGGCCAAAGCCTACGGATGTGACCTGAGCTATGAATACGTGAGGATAAACGCAGAGTACTCCACCTGAACCCACGATATCCTTCCCTTTAAATTAAATATTAAAATTAACATTAAAGAATGATTTACATAGATTAAACTAATCTTTGAAAAAGCATATTAATAAGATTGATAAAAACTTTAACAAAAATTATAATAATTCTAATTTAATTACTATAATTCTAATTAATTTCATTGATGATTTTGAAAGATTTAAACCTTTATTTGAGGAATTTAAATGGAAACAGTTAATATTTTAATTGAGGCACTGCCTTACATCAAGAAATTTCATAAAAAGAAGATTCTCATAAAGTACGGTGGACATGCGATGATAGATGATACCACCATGAGCTCCACCGCCCGCGATACAGTTCTTTTGAAGTACGTGGGTATGAAACCCATAGTAGTCCATGGTGGAGGTCCTGAAATCTCAAGATCCATGAACAAACTGGGTAAAGAACCTAAATTCATTGGAGGACTGAGGATAACAGACCAGGAAACAATGGAAATAATTAAAATGGTTCTGGTGGGAAAGATAAACACTGATATAGTTTCAAAGGTATGTGTCCATGGTGGAAAGGGTATTGGAATCTCTGGAAAGGACAATCTCCTCTTGAATGCCCGAAAAAGAGCTCCTCAAGTAATCGTGGATGGAGAAACAGGTGAAGAAACAACCATAGACCTTGGTCTTGTTGGGGAAATAGACTCTGTAAATCCAGAAGTTATTGACATGCTCACTATGAACGATTACATTCCTATAATATCTCCAATAGGAGTGGATGACAGGGGAAATACTTTAAATCTCAACGCAGATACTGTTGCAGGGGATGTTGCATCATCTGTAGATGCTGAAAAGCTCATAATCCTGACTGATGTTCCGGGAATACTTGAAGATCCAAATGACCCTGAAACCCTTATAAAAAAGGTGCAGGCTGATGAAGTTATGGAACTCATAGATCAGGGCATAGTCAAGGATGGGATGATACCTAAAGTCATGACTTGCCTCCAGGCAGTTGAGAATGGAGTTTCTTCAGCTCATATCATTGATGGAAGAATTCAGCACTCTGTTCTCCTTGAAATTTTTACAAAAAAGGGTATTGGAACCATGATTAAGGGTTGATGCCATAAAAATCCTTAATCGTGAGTATTCTCAATTTATAATCCTTAATTCATATCCAAATCCTAACTTTTTTTATCAGGAACTAGATTTTTTTATCAGGAATTAAATTACCATAAAATTTTTAGAAATAATTTTTAGGAATATCCAATAATTTGCTGAGGAGGATAGTACGTTGAGGATAGATCCTTATAATTCTTAATGAATTCAATTTTCTGATTAAAAATAGCTTTTAAAACCTTTATAACTTGATTTTAAATTTATAATTTCTTAGCGAAGGGTAAACTGCACTTGGCCACACCAAAGGCACAAACCAGTGCATTTCCTCCTTTCGCTAAATTATACCGCCTCCATGTCCAAAGATGTCAAAGATGTTCATCTGGGACTTCTGGACAACTATATGATCACTTGAACATAATATATAAATCTTTTCATTTTATTCTCGAAAAACGGCGATTAGAGAGGTCTTTTTTAGATTTAAGACATTCTGAGAAGATATTGAAATGGTTGATCACCAGTGACAGTCATTAAATGGTTCTTTAAGTAATTAAGTCACTTTTAGAGGTTATTTACCCTAAATTTAAGTATTTTAAAGGTTTTAAGATTTGAGTCATCCCTTTAAATTAAAAACCCAATGATCATCTGTTTTAATTGGAACTTAAATCCGTTATATCTTCTAAATTCAAGGTTTAAAGAGTATTTTAAAGTTTATATTTATTTTTAATCCTTTGAAACGTTTAAATCCAATTCTTTTATGGGGCTTTGAAGATCTCATAAATTTAATGATATTAAAAAGTGAAATAACAACCTAAAAAGGTTTTTATAAATTGAAGTTACTAAAATATTTCCAGACTCAGATTTTAAGGTTAATACACACCCCATGAATCTGAAGTCAAGTTTATAATATTTAATATTTTAGTAATATTTATATCTTGGTAATGTTAAAGTACTAAAAAATCGTTTTAAATTAAATCATATCGATCCTATTAACTAATTCTGTGTCAGTGAAAGATTAGCCCTTCAATAAAAAAAAATATCCATGAAATTAGTTTTAAAACACTAATTTTAATATAAACAGATCATAAAAGAAGTTATGGTGAAAAAATGATAGAAGTAGGAATAGTTGGAGCAAGCGGTTACACTGGAGGAGAACTCCTGAAATTTTTAAACAACCATCCCCAGGTTGAAATCATTGCTGCAACATCAAGACAGTTTGAAGGCGTTCCAATTCATAAGGTGCATCCTCATCTTCGTGATATGAATATCCAATTTGAGAACATTCAACCAGGAGATCTTGATGCAGACCTGGTTTTTACGGCAACCCCCCATGGTGCTTCAATGAAGATCGTACCGGAAATACTTGAAACAGGAGCAAGAGTTGTTGATCTCTCAGGAGATTACCGTTTCGATGACTACGATGTATATGAGAAGTGGTACGGTTTCAAACACACCCATCCACTCAAGGCAGTCTACGGACTTCCAGAGATCAACAGAGAGAAAATCAGAGGTGCGGATCTCGTTGCAAATCCAGGTTGTTTCCCAACCGGGGGAATACTTGCATCTCTACCAATCGTTTCAGAGGGACTTGTTGATACCCTGATAATAGATTCAAAAAGTGGTGTAAGCGGTGCAGGAGTCAAACCAACAGAAAAAACCCATTATCCAAACTGCAGTGATAATGTTTCTCCATACGCTGTTACAAGCCACAGGCACATGCCTGAGATCCAGGAGAAACTAGGTAACTTTGGAGACGTGAGGGTTTCATTCACACCACACCTTGTACCTGTTACACGGGGAATTCTAACAACTGTTCACAGCTTCCTGAAAGAAGACGTGAGTTCTGATTACATAAAAGAAGTTTACGACAACTTCTACAAGGACGAACCTTTTGTAAGAGTTCTTGATGTGAGTGAAGTACCAGGTTTAAGTTCCGTTAGAGGATCCAACTACTGCCACATTGGATGTTTTGATATAGATGAAAATGGAAGGCTTGTAGTTGCATCATCCATTGATAACCTGGTTAAAGGTGCATCGGGTCAGGCTGTTCACAACATGAACCTGATGTTCGGGTTCCCTGAAACTGAAGCAATAGATCAAATGGGCATGCACCCCTAAACCTTTATAAAACCAGAAACAAAGATATAAGGTGTTCGATGAATATTATATTTTAAATATCTTTTTTAATTTTTATGAAACTTAAAAAAAAGTTTTGTAAAAGTTAAAATATTTTGTAGAAGTTAAGATAGTTAGAATTAGTCACCTGTTGAATTTTGATGAAATTGAGGTAATTTAATGAAGATAGTAGTTCTATATTACTCAAGAACCCGTAAAACTGCACTGGCTGCAAAAACCCTTGCAAAGGGAGTTGGAGCAGATATAATAGAATTCATGGACCTTAAAGATAGAATGGGACCCCTAAATTATATGGGGGCAACAATTGACGCTTTAAGAGAAAATAAAACTCAGATAAAACCTGATTCTGCAGATATCAGCGAGTACGGTCTTGTTTATATTGGAACCCCTACTTGGGGTGGGAAACCTGCCCCTGCAGTCATTACCTTAATTGACAGATGCGATCTCCAGGGCAAAGACGTGATCTTATTCACCACAATGAGTGGTAAAGGTGGTGAAAGTGTTATCAAAAGAATGCGTGAAAAAGTAGAGGCCCGCGGAGGTAGAATGGTAAATTCATTTGTAATTCCAACTTCAAATAAAAGTTCTGATGAGATCAGAGAATATGTGGAAAGTGTAGTTGAAAAGCAGGATTTGACGCTCTATGGGATATGAGTGAACTACAATTATATGGACCGCAAAAACTAGAAGTTACATGTGAAATAAATTGGTGATTCAATGTCAGCAAAAGAGAAGATCTTAGAATCTTATAAACCCTTGATAATAATTCCAGTAATAGTTACAATACTGGCTCTGGCCCTTGTAGCAACGCATGGGCTAAATGAAGGTATAGACCTGAAAGGAGGGTCTATAGCTACAGTACAACTTGAAAAGTCCGTGAGTTCAGGAGAACTCGAGTCACTGATTCAGAGTGGTACAGGAATTGAGGATGTTAGTGTGAGTACATCTGGTAAGCAGGCAACAGTTGAGTTAGGTGGTGCTGCAGACGTTGTTAAGTTCACGAATTCCGTGAATGGAACTGCAACCATCCTAAGTTACAGATCGGTTGGGCCGCTTCTCAGTGCACAGGCATTAAACCAGGTTTACTGGGCACTTGCATTTGCATTCATATTCATGTCCGTAACTGTATTTATAGTGTTCAGGAAAATCGTGCCATCCCTGGCAGTTATATGCTCCGCATTTGTGGATATAGTTGTTGCAGTTGGTGGAATGTCGCTCTTTGGAATACCTTTATCAATGGCATCGGTGGGTGCACTTCTGATGCTCATAGGTTACAGTGTGGACACAGATATTCTGCTTACAACCAGAGTTCTAAAGGACAGAGAAGGAACTGTGAATGAAAGAGCAGCAGGAGCCTTTAAAACAGGCATAACAATGACAGGAGCTGCAATTGGTGCAATGGCAGCACTTTATGTCATAACTATAGTGTTCATACCTTCTGCTAAGACTTTAAGTGAAATAGCTGCAGTTCTGATACTGGGTCTCCTTGCAGACCTCATGGCAACCTGGCTCATGAACCTTGGACTCCTAAAATGGTACATGGAGGGTCACAGATGAACGAAGGATGGAAGGATTTCTTCAAGGATTATCGTGTGATACTGCTCATAGTCCTTATACTTGCAAGTATAGCTTCAATTTCAGTGTATGGGATACAGGAAGGTCTGGATTTAAAGGGAGGTTCCATGATCCAGATCCACCTTGCAGAGTCAGTTGATCAAACAACAATGAACAAAGTAACAGCAGTTCTTGATAAACGTCTGAACGTGTTTGGTGTGAAGGATGTTCAGGTAAGACAGAGTGGTAACCAGGATGTAATCATTTCAATAGCAGGTGTACAACCAGACGAAGTTGCAAATGTTGTTGGTACTCCAGGTAAATTTGAGGCAAAGATAGGCAACGAAACTGCCCTTTCTGGTACCGATATAACAACGGTAGAATCATATCAAGTTCAAGGAACTACAGCATATGTCCCTTTTAAGGTTACGACAGAAGCTGCCCAGAAATTTGCACAGGTTGCAAAGGGTAAAGCTGGACAACCTGTGGACATGTACATGGATGGTAAACTGGTATCTTCACCTACACTCAGTGAGGATCTTGCAAATGGTGTGGCTTCAACTGAGGTTGAGATACAAATTCCAGCATCAACTAAGGATGAGGCTCTAAAACAAGCAAAAAGCACGCAGATCATACTGGAGTCAGGTGCCCTACCTGTTAAGGTGAGTATCGTAGGTGTGAGCAGTGTTTCTGCAGAACTTGGAAGTCAGTTTAAAGACAGTGCCCTTGTGGCTGGTCTTATTGCATTAATCGTAATTGCAATAATCATCATCATAAGGTACAGAACCCCCAAACTGGTTCTTCCAATAATATTCACAAGTCTTGTGGAGCTTCTCCTTATACTGGGAGTTGCATCCATAATCAAGTGGAACATAGACCTTGCTGCAATAGCGGGTATAATTGCAGCCATAGGTACTGGAGTTGACGACCAGATCATCATAACTGATGAGGTTTTAAGGGGCGAAAAACTCAATGAGAAATCCAGAAGAAAAAGAACTGCAATTAAAATGAAGATCCAACACGCTTTCTTCATCGTCTTTGCATCTGCAGGAACACTGGTTGCAGCAATGCTTCCACTTGCCTACATAGGTTTCTCAAGGGGAACCACTGGAATAGGTATGCTCTCAGGTTTCGCAGTCACCACAATAATAGGTGTGGTCATTGGTGTGTTCATAACAAGGCCAGTGTTTGCAAAATTCATAGAGAAACTTCTCCATAAAGAAGTTCCTCAACCAGCACCTGTAAAGGAAAAAACCCCTGGTAAAAAGGGTAAAAAAGGTAAGAAAGGCAAAAAGAGTAGAAAAAGATGATAAATCTTTTTTAAACTCTTATTTTTTTAATATTAAACATCGATTATTCCATTGATTATTCCACCAATTATTCTATTTTTTATCAACTGTTCCAAGTGACCATCACCAAAATAGGCCATCCTGAAGTAAAAACCCTGTTTTAGGAAGTTCTATAAAATGCCTATAAAATAAATTTAAATTTTGACTCTGTTGACTTACTATACCTTTAAAATCATCTAAAAAAAGCATTTCTTATATAATTAACCATATTTATATAGTTTGAATTGTTTAATATAATTCCTATTAGAAATATACCCCTCAGAAATTTTATGAAAAGATTTATTAAAAGGAAAAAGGAAAGACAATTCCGGTGAAAGTATGTTAACATGGATCATAATGGTAGCAGCAATAATAGTATCTCTTGTGATAGTCATTAAATCAGCAGACTTATTCGTTGACAACATCGTGGATATAGGCGAACACGTTGGAATATCCCAGGTAATTCTCGGAGTAACAGCATCTGCAGTCGGAACTTCCTTACCAGAGTTTGGTTCTGCAATGATATCAATACTCTCAGGAAATCCAGATATTGGTGTCGGAGTAACTGTAGGATCAAACATATGGAATATTGCAGGAATTTTAGGAATAACTGCATTCATAGCAGGATATATAAAAACAGGCAAAGAAGAACTCAAACGAGATGGATTAATGGCCTTGTTCACTGGTTTGATATTGATGTTCTTCATGTTGATAGGCAATGAGATAACAAGAGTGGCAGGAATCGTTCTGGTAATTGCATATTTAATCTATCTGTGGACACTTCTGAAAGCTCAGAAGAAGGACAACACAGAAAAAGAAAAACGTGCAAAAACAGAGGAATCCTCTGATGTGAAGGAAGTTGAAGATAAAGATTCAAAACCATTCAATAAGAAAAAAACAATTATTTTAATTATTGCAGGTCTTGCAGGACTCATAATAGGATGTCGTATTATGGTCTGGGCAGGGGTTGAAATTGCACACATGGCAAACATACCTGAAATGATAATCGGCCTCTTTGCACTTGCAATTGGTACCAGTATTCCAGAACTCGTTGTTACATTATCAGCTGCACTGAAAAAGCTTCACGGCCTTTCAATGGGTACCATACTTGGAAGTAACATTTTCAACATTCTTATAGGTATAGGTATACCATCTTTATTCGTTGCAATACCCATTGAAAAGCTTTCAGTTACATTTGACGCTCCTTACATGATATTTGTAACAGCTTTACTGATTCTACTAACAATCAAAAACAAAAAGCTCTCAAGGTGGGGTGGATTAATTTTAATAGTAGTTTACCTAATCTATATAATAACGAGATTATCCATAACGATGTGATACCATGTACGAAAAAATTTTAGTTGCAAACATGGGAGATTACCTTGAAGAGATCTCCAAACATGCATTGGAACTTGTTGACGACAGAAAATGTGAGTTGATAGGTATATATGTTGTTGACACTTCGGTTCCATTTCTCACACCATCAAAGGTAAAAGAAATGATGAGAAGGGAACTGAATGAAAGGGGAAATGAAGTTATAAAAAAACTGGAAGCAATGCTAAAAACCCCAAAGACTACCTTCAAAGGTATCATAGTGGAAGGGGATCCTGCAAGTGAGATAATAAAAACTGCAGAAAAGGAAGATGTGGACATAATCGTTGTTGGAACCGGTAAAAGCAAGATAGACAAACACTTACTTGGAAGTGTGACTGAGAAGGTTGTTCACTCAGCACCATGCACCGTACTATTGGTAAAAACCTAAACAGTTCAAACATCATGCCATGCACAGAATAACCGAAACCAGATTAGTTTAAACACTTCCTTAAGATAATGGTTGAAATTCAGGATACAATGTACAATGTAGGTAGGATTTGATGAAAACTCCGAAGGAACTCAAGGTCAAACCAATAAGAAATGGGACAGTGATAGACCATATAACCGCTAACAGGGCTTTAAATGTTCTTAAAATATTGGAACTGCCCAATGGGGAAGCTGCAGTTACCATTGCAATGAACGTGAAATCTTCCCAGATGGAGAAGAAGGACATTGTTAAGATAGAGGGTAGAGAGTTAAAATCAAAGGAAGTTGATAAAATAGCATTGATCGCACCTCAGGCAACGATAAATATAGTCAGAGACTATGAAATCGCTGAAAAAGGTAAAGTAGAACTTACAAACAAGGTTAAAGGTATTTTGAAGTGTCCCAACCCTAACTGTATTACAAATGCCAACGAACCTGTGAAAACCCAGTTTTACGTTATGGAAAAGGAACCTGTAACCTTGAGGTGTTACCACTGCGAGAGAATGATGGTTGAAGAGGACATTGAATCCCAATTCCGACTCTAAGATTCAAAATCCCAGTATCACATTCAATTAGTGGGAGAAGGAAATATGATAAAAAGGGAAATTTTAGATGTTGAGACCCATGAAAGGGTTGAAGTGATGGACATAACCTCCCAGGTTAAGGATGCTGTGGATAAAAGTGGAATAAAAAATGGTATCGTAAGTATTTTTACACGTCACTCCACTTCAGGGGTGGTTATCAATGAGAATGAATCTGGACTCGTTGATGATTTTGTGGATGCTCTGAATTTTCTCGTTCCAGGTGGGAATTACAAACACAACCGTATAGATAACAATGCAGATTCACATATAAAGGCATTTTTAATTGGAAGCAGTGAAAACATTCCCATTGAAGGTGGTTCAATGGGACTTGGGACCTGGCAGAGTATATTCTTTTTGGAACTGGACGGGCCCCGGCAGAGAAGGGTGGATGTTACAGTTCTTGGGGAATGATATATAGAAAAGCCCCCCCCCAAGTTGATTTAAAAACTATGATTTAAAAGTCAAATTTTTATTTCAATGGCCTTTTATTCTTCAAATAAATATTCTTTTCAAAAATCTTTAACTATTTAAATAAACCTTAAAAATAAATTTTTTAGTTTTTTACAAATGGTTTCATAAATCTGCAAAGTTTAAAAATTAAAATTATTTAAATAATAATTTTTTTTAAATAATAATATTAAAAGAAGATTATTTTATAATAAAAAAGGATTTAAAGGTTAAACTGCAAGTTTTTTAATAAAAATATAAAAAAAATACAAAAAAATGGATTCAAAGTGTTGTTTAATCCATTCATATTCCCCTAAATTCAACTTCAAATGCAACAACTGGATATTCCATCTCGAAGTTGGTTATAACCTCTGGGTGGAGTTCCCCAAAGAATCCCGTGATCTGAACCTCCTGTTCCCCTAATTCTGAATCATCGGACATTTCTTTTATTCCCCTGATACCTGCACATCTTCCGCCTATGAATGAGGGATGTTCCAGAGGTTCTATTTCCATTTTAAGACCCAAATTCTGAATCATTGCATCTGTGATGGATTTTATCTCGGTGAAGTTTGCAGTTGAGTGCACAACAGCTCCTGCAAGTTTTTTGACTATTTTTGTATGGGTTTCAGTTTCCCCGTCCATGTAGACAACATCCCCCACCTCAAATATTTTCTGTGGAAGTTCTTCGTGCTTGTTATCCTCCAGAAATTCCATTAAACCGTTCAGGAGACTTTTTCTTATCATGGTCCTATCCTGGGAGATTGGCTGGGCCACCATAACCCTGTCATCCTCTGGAAGTCTCATATCATGGTAGTGGTGTTCCTCGTTGGTGAGCATTAAACTCATAACCTCGTTGAAGCCCATTCCAATCATGACCTCCCTGACCCTATTTTCAAAGAACCTTGTTTTATCCTCGTAGGCTATGGTTGCAATGTCTGGAAGTTCAGAGCCTATGTCCCTGAATCCATAGCCTATTGCAATGTTCTCAATAAGGTCAACCTCATGGAGCACGTCTATCCTGTAGGCCGGTACAAGAACCCTGATCTTGTCATCTGATTCTGCCTCTGCATGCAGTCTGACACGTTTAAGCATTCTTACAACTTCAGGTGCTGTGAGTTTCTCACCTATACGTTTCTGAGCATTTTTAACACTCACATAGAACTCCTTTGGAGTTAAATCAGGTGTTTCAACTTCATTATCTCCATATACTACCTTCACAGTTTTTATCTTGCCGCCTGCCTCTGCAAAGGATGTTGCAATGATGTTGAGTGCGTGGTTCACTGCACGTTCATCCGTACCTGTCACATCTATGAAAACGTTTCGGGTTTCAGTTGAAAGTTTTGTGAGGTCTCCATTTATTATTGGAGGCATTGAAAGTACATTTCCCTCAGAATCTTTTATAAGAGGATATTTATCGAATTTTTCAATAAGGTGTGTGTACTTCTTTCCCTTTTTGTGGTTTTCAAGTATCTGGCGGAGTGTCATGTCTTCGGTCATTTCAAGGGCCATGAATGACTCTGAATCTGGATCTGCAGCCATGTATGAAAATGGAGGTTTTAAAACGTCCAGGTTGTGGATTCCAATGGCAACCTTCTTCCTGTCCCTTCCAATAACCCAGTGCAGGTCCTCCTGGAAGTCCATGAGCTGAACCAGCTTTTCATCATCTATGTTGACGCCCTCAACTATGCAGCAGGAAGTGTAAGGCCTTATAACCTTAAGTTCAGGGTCCACTGTCATGGTGGTGCCTGATGGAGATGTTTCATAGATGGGCATTCCTTCTTCAATACCAAGCATCCCCTTGAGGGTTCTGGTTATTCCCTCCACACTGTAGTGGTCAGGTCTGTTTGGGAAAAACTCAACCTTCAAATTTTCGTCATCGTAATCCTCGATATCACTTCCTATCATTGGAAGCATATCTATTAGTTCATTTTTTGGAATTTTTTGGCCTAAAGCTTCATCAATATCCTTGTAGCTAAAGTTTATAACTGGCATTTATTATACTCCTACTTCAGTTGAAAATTAAATTGATAAAAATGGTATTTTCCTTAATTTAGTTTGATTAACTACTTTGAATATCTATTTTGATATTATAAAAAATGATCCCAAATGATAAGTGTTTGAAGGTAGGGTTAAAAATAATGTGAGAAAATCTGTTAAAAATCCTTTAAAAAAAAGTTTTTGAAAAAAGTTATATTGTTGAAGGTTATTTAGCAGGTGTTTATGCAGGTACCCCTGCAGAGAACACCAGGATGAAGAAGAATGATTCAATCACGAAGTGAAGTGATCTGTGGTAAAGTGGCTTTAACTTAAGCCCTGAAAGTTCGTGGTACAGATCTATAACCATGTGAATGGCTGCAGCCAGTATTCCAATCTCAAATGACCAGAAAACCAGTGAAAGGACCACGAAATGGAACATAGCCTCCATAGATTCATGAACCACCCATAATCTTATATTTGAAGCAACAAAACCTTTTATCAGACCTGCAAGTAATATGTAAAAGTCGAAGAGCACGTTCCACATTATTTTACTGTGGACCTCATCACTTACTGCAAGGACAACTGCTATATAAAACCACAGAATTTCCATTGTTTTATCACCACAAATTATAGGTTCTGGAAGTAACAATTAAATGATATCAGTTACTTAATATCAGTTAATTATCCATATGTATTCAAGTATATTAGTTTATCTAATTCTGAAACTTATAATTAAATTTACGTATGATAAACAACTTACAAAGAAGATTTATTAACCAGAATTAACAGGAGAAGTGAAATGACAGAAGACAACATTCCAAAAGACTACGATCACCAAAAAGAAAAGGACTGGCAGGTGAAGTGGGGCAATGATGATGCACACAAGTTCATAGGTGACGGTACACGCCCACGTTACATCATCGACACACCACCACCATACCCAACAGGATCCATACACATGGGCCACGTTCTCAACTGGGTTTACATAGACATGATAGCACGTTACAAAAGAATGAACGGCTTTGACGTGCTATTTCCACAGGGATGGGACTGTCACGGACTTCCAACAGAGGTTAAGGTTGAAGAAACCCATAACATCAGAAAAAACGATGTTCCAAGGGACGAATTCCGTGAGATGTGCATAGAACTCACCCACGACAACATAGAGAAGATGAAAACCCAGATGCAGTCACTGGGATTTTCACAGGACTGGTCAAGGGAATTCGTGACCATGACCCCAGGGTACAGGAGGAAAACCCAGCTTTCATTCCTGAAACTCTATGAAAAAGGACTTATATACAGGGCGGTGCACCCTGTAAACTGGTGCCCTCGTTGCGAAACAGCAATAGCCTTTGCAGAGGTTGAGTACCATGAAAATGAAACCAAATTGAACTACCTGGAATTTCCAGAGGTTGATGGTGATGGTAACGTACTCATTGCAACCACAAGACCTGAACTCCTCTGTGCATGTGTTGCAGTTGTTGTACATCCTGAAGACGAACGTTACAAGCACCTTGAGGGAAAAAAGGTAAGATTACCCCTCTACAACCGTGAAGTCAGCATAATAACCGACAGGGACGTTGATCCAGAGTACGGTACTGGGGCAGTTATGATATGTACCTTCGGTGATAAAACAGATGTATCATGGGTTAACAGGTACGATCTTGACATAATTGAAGCCATCGATGAAACTGGAGTTATGAATGAGGTTGCAGGTAAATATGCAGGATTCACAATTCCAGACTGTAAATCTGCCATCATAGAGGACCTTAAATCCGAGGGATTCCTGACCAAACAGGAAAAGGTTGACCAGAACGTTGGACTCTGCTGGAGGTGTAAAACACCAATAGAAATACTGGTTAAAAAGCAGTGGTTCGTTGCAGTTAAAAAGTTAACAGATGAGATATACGAAGCTGCAGATGAAATGACATGGATGCCTGAACACATGAAGACCAGGCTCCTGAACTGGACAGGTTCCATGGACTGGGACTGGTGCATATCCCGTCAGAGGCTCTTTGCAACACCGATACCAGTATGGTACTGTAAGGAATGTGGAAAGGTTCACCTGCCCAAGGAGGAGGAACTTCCAGTCGACCCCGCCCTGGACAAACCATCTATGCCATGCGAGTGCGGCTGCACTGAATTTATAGGTGAACTGGATGTTCTGGACACCTGGATGGACAGTTCAATAACTCCACTGGTTATAGCAGGCTGGCCATCACCAGACTTTAAAAAACATTTCCCAGCAGATCTGAGGCCACAGGGACATGACATCATACGTACATGGGCTTTCTACACCATATTAAGATCTAAGGCACTTACAGGACAAAAACCATTTGAAGGAATCGTTGTGAACGGTATGGTGTTCGGTGAGGACGGCCACAAGATGAGTAAATCATTGGGTAATGTTATTGCTCCTGAAACAGTTATTAAGGACTACGGTGCAGATGCCCTGAGACTGTGGGCTGCAAACAGTGTTCCAGGTTCAGATGTTCCATTCGCATGGAAGGATGTGAAGCACGGCTACAAATTCCTCAGGAAGTTCTGGAATGCATTCAGATTCATAAACATGCACATAAAGGACTTTGAAATTGATGATGAGTCCAAAGAGAGGATCAGAAGCAACTTCGAACCAATGGATCGTTGGATACTGTCCCGTTTGAACCGTCTTGTTGAAAGTATTACAGATGCCATTGAGACCTACAACTTTGCAGAGGCCCGTAACAGCATTCAGGCCTTTGTATGGCACGACTTCTGTGATGAGTACATAGAAGCTGTCAAGTACCGTCTCTACACCGATGACCCTGAAATGCTTGATTCCAAGGAAGCTGCACAGTACAGTTTAAAAACAGTTATAGAAACCACCCTGAAACTGTTATCACCTCTTACACCCCACTTCACAGAGGAAGTTTACCAGTACCTCAATCCAGAAGGTCTGAGCATTCACAAGACTGCCTGGCCTGAAGTTGAAGGGGATCTTATAAGTGATGAAGCTGAGGATCTGGGTGAAACCGCTGTTGAACTCATAGGAGATATCAGAAGGTTTAAATCTGCATATAAAATGCCATTAAACACTCCAATAAAATTCACAGCAGTTTACACAGAAAATAAAGGATTATATGATGATTTAAATGGTTTATCTGAAGATATAATGGGAACCATGAGAATCAAGGACTTGAAGGTTGAAATGGGAAAACCAGATGTTCAGGAGAAGGTTGTTGAACTCACACCGATTATGTCCAAGGTAGGACCCCACTTCAAGGGCGATGCACCAAAGATAGTACAGTACGTAGCTTCAAACGACCCTGACGAAATTGCAGAAACCCTTGACAGGGATGGTGAAATCTCAATAGATGGAATCACACTCACATGGGAGTACCTGACCCCGAGAAAGGAGATAATTGGAAAGAGCGGTGAAAAGGTGGACATAATCCAGTCCGAAAACCTGGATATCGTGCTTGAGATTGTGAAAAATTAAAAGGGAACTCATTCATATCTTTAAATAGCAGTGAAATGTTTATTTAAATGTAAATTTGAGTGTTCAGACAAACCTAAATCAGATGATTAAATCAAATGAGTCAATAAAGCTCTAAATATAGTAAAAACACTTATCAACAAAGGAATGAAATTACAATGGAACTCACGGTTCAAAGGGCAGAAAGTGTGGAGGGCACTATTAAAGCCCCTCCATCAAAAAGTTACAGTCACAGGGCATTCATACTGGCCTCACTTGCAGAGGGAAGATCCACTGTCAGGGATGCACTATACTCAGAGGACACCCTAGCATCCCTCGAAGCCTGTAGGGCACTTGGAGCAGAATTTGAAAGAAAATCTAATGGCGAATGTCTCATCCATGGTTTTGGATGCAGTCCCAGTACACCAGAGGATGTTCTGGATGTTAAAAATTCAGGCACAACCCTCCGCATAATGACAAGTGTCTCTGCCCTTGCACCTGGTTTCACAGTGTTCACAGGTGATGACTCTCTTAGGCAAAGGCCAATGCAGGACCTTCTGGATTCACTCAAAAATCTCGGAGTGAATGCACATTCAACAAAAAATGATGGTAAATCACCTTTAATTGTTGAAGGAGGATTCAAAGGTGGTAAAACCAGCATCCCTGGAAATGTGAGTTCTCAGTTCGTGTCCTCCATACTCATTGCAGGTGCATGTTCAGAGGAGGGTGTTGACCTTGAGGTTGAAGGAAATTTCATATCACGTCCCTACGTTGATATGACACGTGACATAATGGAGAAGTTTGGAGTTAAGGTTGATTATGATAAAACTGGAAATTCATTCCATGTCGACCCCCAGAAGTACAAAAGCAGGGATTACACTGTTGAAGGAGATTATTCATCAGCATCTTACCTTGTTGCAGCTGCAAGCATCCTTGAATCAGATTTAACTATAGAAAATCTTTTCTCTGATTCTAAACAGGGAGATAAGATTATACTTGATGTTGTAGAGAACATGGGGTGTAAGCTTAAGCTTAAGAGTGATGAAGTTAAGATAAATGGACATGGAAAGCTCCATGGGGTTGATGTGGATCTGCACAATGCCCCTGATCTTCTGCCTACAGTTGCAGCCCTTGGAGCACTTGCTCAGGGCACAACAAGGATACATGGTGTTGAACATGCCAGGTACAAGGAAACTGACAGGATACATACATGTGCACTTGAACTTTCAAAACTCGGAGTTTCACTTGAAGAGCGGAAAGATGGCCTTGTGATACATGGAGGAAAGAGTGAAATTCATGGGGGTGTTGTTAACTCCCACAACGATCATAGACTTGTTATGGCACTTTACTTAATTGGTTTGAAGGTTGGAGATGTTAAAATAAATAATTCATCTGTGTACGATGTTTCATTTCCAGGCTTCCCTGAAACCATGAAAAAAATCTGCAGGACCAGAACATGACGCGAAAAAAAGAAACCAAAATTGTGATCCTAGGATCCTACAACTCTGGAAAGACAACCACCCTTGAGAACTTATGCGATAAAAAGACTAAGATCGAGTACAAAGGCACAACCATAGCCCTTGACTACGGCAACATCAAGATAGATGGTGAGAAGGTTCATATCTTCGGATCTCCAGGTCAGGAAAGATTTGAGTTCATGAGGGAAATACTCTCCAAGGGACTTGACGGTGCAATTCTTGTTATAGACAGTCAGAAAGGAGTTACAGGTATTGATGAGACTATACTCAACAACCTGAACCGGATGGATGTTCCTTACGTTGTATTTGCAAACAAACAGGATCTGAATCCAGAAACACAGTTCGAAGGTTTGGATAGTGATGTTCAGGTTGTTCCAACCATTGCAACCCAGTGTAAGGGTGTGAAAGATGGTTTGAACCTCCTTTATGGTATGATAAAGAATTAAGCCCTAAAAAAAGTGGATCATGCACTGATCCATGAAAAAATCTTAAAAATGGATTCTACTAAATGTACTGATCCATGAAAAATCTTTTTTAAATTTATTTGGAGTTTTAAGTTTACGTGGAGTGGTAAAAATTTCAGAACGTATCAAAGAGATAGTTGAGACTCTTGGAAAATACTACACCCTAAGAACCTTCGAAGACAGCGACCCCTTCAGGGTTCTCATCAGAACCATCCTTTCACAGAGAACACGGGATGAAAATACAGATGCTGCATCTGCATCCCTATTTGCGAGGTATCCAACTGCAAAGCTCATTGCCGAGGCACCAGTTGAGAACCTTGAGGTTCTCATCAAGAAGGCAGGTTTCTACCATGTTAAGGCAAAAAGAGTGAAGGAAGTTTCTCGTATAATCCATGAGGACTATGGTGATGTTGTTCCTGAGGATATGAAGGAGCTTCTGAGTCTTCCTGGTGTTGGACGTAAAACTGCAAACTGTGTGCTTGTTTACGGCTTTCATAAGGATGCAATACCTGTGGATGTTCACGTGCACAGGATATCCAACCGTATAGGCCTTGCAGATACAAAAACACCTGAAGAAACAGAGGAGGTTCTCATGAAAACTGTGCCACGCAGGTACTGGCTGCCCCTCAACGATCTCATGGTTCAGTTCGGCCAGACCATCTGCAGACCAATTGGACCCAAACATGATGAATGTCCAATAGCAGAGCTCTGCGACTTCTACAACCATATGAATGAGGAATTTGATGAATAAAAATGAGTTACAACCCTTTTGTATCCTCTTTTTATTATTCAGGGGTTTATTTTATTACCAAAATCCATTATCCAAAAGGATCAGTAAAAACAAGCAAGAACTCCTTTAAAAATATGAGTTGAGTACTTAATTAAATATTTAAATATTTTAATGATTTTATCTTTTAATTGTTAATTATTCCTGATTTGATGAACTTAAATTTAATTCAATCCCTAATTTTTTTCTTATTTTTTAATTATTCAAAGTCAGAGAATGTTATAACTTCCTGAAATTATGTTTTATCTATTCTTTTTTATTTTTACTTACAGATCAGTATAAAACTATTAATACCAAAAAGAATATTAACATATTTAGAATTGTGATAATGTTTTAAAGTTGATTATACAAGTAATAAACCTACAATTTACAATTATAATAATATAATATTAGATTTAATGAAATTTGAAGCCGGAGACTTATAATGAATCCCTATGCATTTTTATCCCTCTTTGCATCGATTGTAACCCTATTTCTAGGTAATTTCATTTACTACAAAAATCCAAAAAACCGGCTTAACCAGTTAATAGCTGTTTTATGTTTTTTGGTGGCATACCTCTCATTCGTTAACTTCAGTTTGAGGAATGCAGATAGTTACCAGACTGCATATCTATGGTTGAAGGCAAGTGTTTTCTGGACTTTAATGAGCCCTATCGTTTTAACCATAGTCCTTACTGCCACAAAGAACAAGTTTTCCACTAACAAGGTATTCTTGGCACTGATTTACATCCCATCTATTCTTATCTCTCTTTTACAAGTTACAAGCAACCAGCTCACAACCAACATTATGGTGAGGGAGTACTGGGGCTGGACAAGCTCCTTGAATCTCAGTTCTCCATTTTTATATTTAACAATGATATGGATTTTCCTAATAATAACTGTATCAATAGTCCTCTGTTACTCGTATTACAGAAAAACTAGAGGACTGGAGAAACAACAGACCCTTTATATTTTGTTGGGATTAATTTTTGCAGTGATTGTGAGCCTGATTACTGATGCCATCATACCACTTCTTTCAATAGAATTTCCAGGAATGGTTTACATGGGAGTTGCACTGGGAGTTCTCTTCATTTCCTACGGTGTGAGCCAGTACAAATTACCCTCCCTAACACCAGAAATTGCAGCTGATGAGATTGTTTCAACCATTAAAAGCTTCCTGATAATAACCGATGACAACAACGAGATCAAGTACGTGAATCCAGCTGGTTTAAAGCTTTTAGGGCAAAGTTACTCTGAGATCAGTGGTGAACATATTGAATCTGTTCTTCCAAACTTTGGAAATCAAAACCCCCTGACTTTGGATGGTAACATTTCTGTAAAAAATTTTGAAACTCTGCTGAAGGATAAAAATGGGAAGGAAATTCCTGTACTCTTATCAACTTCAGTTATAATCAAAAAATCCAGTTTAATTGGGGTTTTATATGTGGGAACAGATATCAGTGAAAGAAAAGCTGTTGAAAGGAAGAAAAAAGCACTTTCCAAACAAACCATTGAAAGACAGGGTGTTCTCCTTGAACTCTACAAAGAAGATATTTCAGACCCTAAAGCAACCCTTAAAAGACTCACTGAAACTGATTCCAAAACCCTTGATGTGGACAGGGTTAGTGTCTGGTTTTTCAATGAGGATAAAAGCTTTCTTGAATGTTACGATATGTACCTTTCAAATGAGGGTCATCAGAGAAGTGAATTGAAGATCGAAGCAAAAAGTTGTCGAAAGTACCTTGAAACCCTCAGAAGATCCCACAACTTAACTGCAATGGATACCCAGACAGACCCTAAAACTTCGGAATTTTCAGATTACCTCAAGTCCCACAGTATCATCTCCTTAATGGACGTTCCAATATGGTTGCATGGAGAGATGGTTGGTATTTTATGTAATGAACAGACACGAAAAATGAGAGAATGGACATTTGAAGAGCAGGATTTTGCTGCATCCATCTCTTACATGATATCTCTTTCCCTGGAAGCCCATGAAAGGGAACGGGCTCAAATACAGATCATAGAGTCCCTTGAAGAGAAGGAAGTTTTGCTTCGTGAGATACATCACCGTGTCAAGAACAACATGCAAGTCATTTCAAGCCTTCTTAATCTGCAATCTTCAACCATTAAAAGCAAGGAAATGAAGGATATTTTCAGGGAAAGCCAGAACAGGATCAAATCCATGTCCATGATACATGAACAGCTATACCAGTCCAAGGATATTGCAAAGATCGACTTTGGTATCTACGTTACAAACCTCATAAAAAGTCTCTTCCAGATTTATTCAGTACCATCAAGGCAGGTTGAATGGGATGTTGAAAGCGATAAAATTGAAATGGACATTGAAACTGCACTGCCCTGTGGACTCATCTTAAACGAAATTGTAAGCAACTCCCTGAAACATGCATTCAATGGATCTGAAGGCAAAATATGGGTTAAAATAATTAGAAATGAGTATATAATCGAAATTAAAGTAGGGGATAATGGTTCAGGACTTCCAGAGGAGGTTCAACTGGAAACAACCTCAACGTTGGGATTGAAGCTTGTGGATATTCTGGTCAAACAGATGGATGGAGAGATTGATGTTGACACAAGCGAGGGAACCTGTTTCACAATAAGGTTCTTGGATCCCCATAACAGGGAAAATGTGATACACTAAAAAAGCAATGGTTAAATGAAGAAAGGTAAAATTAAGGATTTTTTAATTTTTATTATGGAAATTTTTATTATAGATTATTCTTAGGGACAGCCCTTTATTTGGTTAAGATCATGAGAACTTTTTTTAAATAAATTTTTTTAAATAGATTAAAATAAATACGGCATTTAAAATTAACCTTAATTCAAGATTATGTGTTAACTTCCTTCCTTTTAAAAATTAAACTCTAATTTAGACAATTTTGACTTTAATAAAAATAAAATTTCCAATAGCGATGCAAAATACCTTTAATAAAAAAATTCTTAATAATGAAAGTTCTTTTCATTCAATGAAGTTTTAGATCGATCCAATCTAAAAAAAGATCTAAAAAAGGAATGTAATGAAGCCTCGGGAACCTTTTACTCCTTCAAATCCGCAACTTCCCTTGCAAAGGCATCAAGCACTTCCTTTGATAGTCCCTCAATGAACTTCAGGGATCCAGCGCATTCATGACCTCCGCCGTCTATTCCTGCTGCAGGTATTTCAACTGCAAGTTTGGAGACTATGTTGTTGAGGTTGAAGCCATATATCTCATTCACAGCATCTGTTGCTCTTATAACTGAAAAGTCCGGTCCGAATGCCAGGGTTACGATTGGGCGTTCCTCACCGTACCTCTGAACCACGTTGTCGTGAACGAATCCACAGGTTTTACCAGGGGCAGGGTAGGTGAATTTGTGTGCAAACTTCTCAACATCCAGAACACTGAAAACCAGGCCGTTTGGAAGTTCCTGGGTCTTGAGGTTAGGCAGTGCTGCACGCATCTGGGTTTCAACCCTCCTACCTGACTCCTTGTAGAGGGCATCTACAAGTTTTTCATGTTTGTCCTGATCTCCAAGGCCCAGTATGGTGTCTATGATTCCCCTTCCATTCATGAACCTCAGGAAGAAGGCTTCAAAGTCTATACAGGTTGCAACCTTGTCAAGATCATCCCTACTGTAACCTTTCTCTTCTGCAAGTTTTATGTAGGCTTCAGCTTCTTCTGATCTGGCATGGTCACCCACTGCTGCTATACCTGGGAAGTGTATGAGCCTGTCTTTAACGTCGGGGTTTATCATCTTTGCAACCTCAACTGCAAGGGCACCTGCTGTTATCTGAGAGTCTCCACCAACCAGATACGGGTTTACATGGGTATCCACGTAGTCATCCACTGCAACCCTTCCATCAGTTACCTCACCTGGGAAGTGGTGGTCTATAACCACGACCTCTATGCCGTAGATCTTAACCTGCATAATAGCCAGTATGTCTTCCTCAGTTGATCCATTATCCAGTAAAACCAGAAGTGGAAGTTTCTGACCGTGCCTCTCCATGTCCTCAAGTGAAAATGAGAGATCCTTAACAACATCTTCAATTTCATAAAAAGGTGCTTTGCTTGGTGCTCTTTTGAAGAAGTGCCATTCTGCGTCGCTGTCGTTGTTGGCCTCCTTGAGTATTGGTACAACTGCCTTTTCAATGGCTACACCGGCACATATTCCATCTGCATCTGCATGGTGCCTTACCAGTATGGATCTTCCATCAAGTACAGCACGTCTTATTGCCTTTGCAGCTTCCATCATCTTCGGCCTTAACTTCTCAAGGGTTGGACTCTCTATAAGGAATTCAGTTGGTTCTGGCTCTGCACGCTCATCAAGGGCATCGTTTATGAGTTTCCTCATTTCAGCTTCTTCCTTGCCCTGAACCTTTTCTATGGACTCTGATTCTATCTGGATCTTTCCACCGTGGAGTGAAACTTCCCCCATGATCTCAACGATGTCCCCTGTAACCAGCTCGGGGTAAACCCTTACACCAGGTTCGTTGAAGGCTGCAGCCCATGTTACTGATGTTTCATCTGAAACCGTGAATATAGTTGGACCTGAGGTCTGCTGTATCTGCACTATTTCCCCGTTGAGCCTAACAGTTTTTCCCATGGATTTTTTGGTTATATCACCTATTCTGGTTCTTGCAACGTTCTTTTTGAACTTGACAAGTTCGTATTCACCGTCAAATTTGGCGGTTGTAAGGTCAACTTCTCCTTTTTTACGTTTTATCTCGATGATCTTAACGAATATTTCCTCCCCTACACTGAAGGGTGGTGATCTCATTCTTAAAAGTCCGTATGTCTTTTTACTGAGGCTAACAAATACCCCGTAATTTTCCACCCTTGTGATCTTACCTTTGTAGTTTGAACCCACTTCAAGGTCGTCTATATCGCATGCTGGGCTCAGTATGTAAACTGGAGTTTTTGTTTCACAGTCAGGGCAGTAGTCTCCAGAATCTATTTCCCTTCCACATTTTTTGCATACATTCATTTCACCTTTACCTCCGCATTCTGGGCATGTTTCATGGATTTCTATTTCTCCTTTGCCCTTACAAGTACTGCATGGGACTTCTTCGTCCTCATCCAGCTGGAAGTGTTTAACTGCGTTGTTGGACAGTCCTTTGAAGTGATTTTTAAGGTTCACTTCACCTTTAACTCCTGTTCCATGGCAGGTTTCACATTCCCTGTAATCTGTAATTTTGTAACCTTTTCCTTTACATTTTAAACATGTTCTTTTCATTCATTAAACCTCGTGAATATAATTATTTAACTTAATTTTTGCATGGATATGTGTACTTGATTCACTAAAACTCATAAAAAAAGAGAATAGTTTTTATATATCCATCAAATTTTATCTATTTAAACTTTGAAGGGTTTTGTGATGCTATTACATCTCTTTTTGCCTTGTAATCTACTGCTTGATCCATATAATTGTTTGCAAGGTCCCTGTGTAAATTTGCATTGGTTGTATCATTCTGCTGCATGTATGGTATTGCAAGTTGAAGTTCTGAAGTTGCATTCAACTTGGCATCGATCTCACTTACAAGGTAGCCCATGTAGGTCACAAACACGTTATCATTTGAATCCTTCGCATAGGTTAAAGCCTGATCAGCTGAAGATTTAGCAGCATTAAACTCATTTGTAGCATTACTACAATCTTCAAGTGCTTCATCAAACTGGAATCTGTTTGCATGGTAAACTGCCTGGTTGTATGCTGTGTCTCCAGTTTTAAGATGGCTGTTTATTGACGGTGCAAGTCCATTGATCTTAGATGCATCGGAATTTACACACCCACTTAAACCCACAACCAGAACCAGAAGAGCGATGATTAAAATCTTATTTTTCATGTTAAACCCACTTTAATGATTTAATTTTGATAAAATGTAACCTATACAGGATATCCCAGATATGATATTCTAATTTTCTAATTCCATTGAATTCATCAAATCTTATTTATTCTTATTCTTCAAACTTTTTATATGTTTTATATGTTCTCAAGGTTTAAAAGAATTTACATAAAATTTGAAATATATCAGAAGGAATCACTAAAAAATCATGATGAAAATGAAATGGAGTCAGAGCTTTAGACAAATTACCTAATCAGAAAAGTATAAAAAAGTCTAGATTTCAGCCCTTTTTGCATATTTAAGTTCCTTGAAGCTTATTTTAAATGTTGTACCATGCTCCACTTCAACTTCCATACTTCCATTGAGCTGTTCAACAAGACTGTTCACAAGACTAAGCCCCAGAGTCTTAACCTTTTTAGGATCCAAACCTTCTGGTAATCCCAACCCATTATCTCTTACAGTGAGAATGAATGTTTCACCGTTTTTGTGCAGATTTAAATTTATATTGCCCTCTCCTTGTGGAAATGCGTGTTCTATTGAGTTTGTAACAAGTTCATTGATTATCAGGCCCATTGGAACTGCAGTTTCCATACCAATTGAGAAATCATCCACATCAACCTTGATTTTAATGAGATCCGGGTTAACCTCAGGGTTCTGCAAGAGGTTGCTTGTGATGCTCTTCACGTATCCAGAAAAGTCTATTTTGGATAATTTATTTGATATGTAAAGTTTTTCATGGATCATTGCCATAGAACGGATTCTGTTTCTGCTGTCCCTTAGTACGTGGTTTGTTTCTGGATCGTCCGTGTAGTTGGACTGTATGTTAAGGAGGCTTGAGATGATCTGCATGTTGTTGTTAACACGATGATGAATTTCTCTTAAAAGAACTTCCTTTTCCTCTAATGAAGCCAAGATCTCTTTTTCAGCTTTTTCGTGTGCATCTACCTCATTTTGTAACATTTTATTCATTTTTTCCAGGGTTTTTGTTCTCTCTTCCACCATATCTTCAAGGTGTTCCCGGTAACATCTGAGTTTCGCCTCGTTTTCCTTTCTGTCTGTAATGTCACGGGCTGTGCTCAGTATCTGCAGATCCTTATTATGGGTAACCATTTTAGCATTTACCTCAATGGGTATCACAGTCCCATCCCTATGGTACTGTGCTGATTCAAATATTGCCTCACCCTTAACCATTAACTCATCTACGTACTGTCCTGTGAATTTGGACTCACCTGGAACATTCAGATCATAAATATTGAGTTTCATTAACTCTTCCTTTGAGTAACCCCTCATTTTAGCAGCTTTCTCATTGGCGTAGATCAGTTTACCAGTCACATCATGAAGAATAATTGAATCTGTGGCTGTGTCCAGAAGTTCAACCTTTATCTTAAGATCGTCCTCAATTTTTTCACGTTCTGTTATCTCATTTTGAAGGCTTTTATTAGTATTTAAAAGCTCCTCCGTCCTTCTGTAAACTTTGGACTCTAAATCTTTATTAATCCTACGAAGCTCTCCATAAAGCCTGTTATTCTCCTTTAATGTACTAATCTGGCGAGTTACAGTCATTAAAATGATTAATATAACACCCAGTGCAATAGTCGTGAAACTCAGATAAGTTCCATGAAAATGACCCCATATAAGTAAAAAGAAGGGTACTATCATCCATATGTAGGGAATGTAGGACATTGGTACTTCAAGGGAATATTCTGGAATCTTAGAATCCTTTTTGGCATTAGAAATCAGGGCATTTACCTGAAGAACCCCTGCAAGGCCTATTACTAACACAGCAATAACATAACTAATGTCAGATACTCCTCCATTTTGAATTGTACCCAACATGGATTGATATCCAAATATTGAATCGGACATTATCATGATTAGAGCCCCTACCATCAGGAGAAGGAGGGGTTCAAAATTCACATTTGAAAGACGCCTGTAACTAAGGATTGAAAGGGCGAAGAGCAGTATTAAATCTGAAATAGGATAATAAACCGTTAAAATTTGGTTTAATAATGGACTTGAAAGGTTTGTATCGATCATGGGTCCTATAAGAAAATTCCAGAAGACCAGGATGGATGAAAACATTATTATTCCAATGTCCAGTGCACTGTTGAATCTTTCATCCTTCTTGAGTGGCCTCTTAGGCAGGAGATATATTCCTAAAAGGAAAATTGGGTAGTAAGAGAGGTAAAATATGTCTGCTAAAGATGGAAATGGTACTTGTTTAAAGAAAGTTTCGATAAAAAACCATGAAAAGTCACCCACAAACCAGAAGAACTGGGCAATGGCAAGAAGTCCCCATGCAACGTATATCTTTTGTGAATAAACCTTAGAAACTTTTGCAGCATACGCAATGGATAAAAATGCAATGAAACTTACAAAAGCCATAGCTAAGTCATTGAGTTCTGCATAAAAGTTTTTATTTGAAAATAGGAGGTTCAATAATATGTAAAGTATAAATAATCCAGATGCTATTACAACTCCCTTTTTAAATGATGGTGAACGAACATGACCTTCAAAAATTTCCAACAAAACACCTCATTAGCATGAATTTAGAGGACTTAGTATATATGGATTCGTCTTGATT
>ENA-UOOE01000514-UOOE01000514.1-fermentation-metagenome-genome-assembly--contig:-NODE-514-length-38062-cov-9.222617_pt1 | contig 38062 bp, 33 predicted proteins | sample MGYA00245776_ERZ724021 | MGnify/ENA primary metagenome ERZ724021 (study PRJEB28704, sample SAMN03018321) | fermentation metagenome | biome: anthropogenic terrestrial biome; feature: soil; material... | reverse complement strand
TTTATTTGTCTTATTTGTCATTTTTTACTTGACAATTCATAGTTGGTCTCCTTATACTACTCCTCTTATTTCGTCAATGGACTTAATATTTTCATTATCCAAGAATTCTGACAAGTCATTGATTATATCTTTTGCAGCATCAGGCTTAATGAAGTTTGCTGTTCCAATTTGAACCAACGCGGCTCCTGCCATAATAAATTCAATTGCATCGGCAGCATTCATTATGCCGCCTAATCCGCATACAGGTATTTTTACCGCTTTCGCGGCTTCATGTACCATCCGGAGAGCAACAGGCTTAACACAGGGTCCTGATAATCCTGCATAAATATTGTCAAATACAGCTTTTTTATTTTTTATATCTATTGCCATTGCCTGAATTGTATTAATCAGGGAAATTGCATCAGCACCTGCCGCTTCACAGGCAACAGCCATGTCCGGTATATTTTCTGCATTGGGAGATAATTTAACCATGAGAGGTTTTCTGCATATTTTCCGAACCCTTGAAACTATTTCATAAGCTACCGAGGATTTTATTCCAAATGCCATGCCGCCGCTTTTAACATTTGGACAGGAAATATTTAGCTCAATTGCATCCACATTTGATTCATTTAGTTTGTATATCCCATGAAAGTAATCTTCTTCACAGTGTCCTCCAAGATTTGCAATTATAACAGTGTCATAACTCTTCATTCTTGGAAGCTCTTCGTTTATGAAATTGTCAACTCCCGGATTTTCAAGTCCTATACTGTTCATCAATCCCATAGGCGTTTCCCAAAGCCTTATTCCTTTATTACCGCTTCGCGGCAGTAGAGTAAGACCCTTGCTGCATATTCCGCCTAAAATTGACAAGTCATAAATTTGTGAAAATTCTTTTCCGAAACCAAATGTACCGGATGCGGTTAATATTGGATTTTTAAACTTAATCCCCATTGCATTTGTTTCTAAATTTGCCATATACACCTCTATGTTAATTCTTCACCTATAAATACGGGACCGTCCTTACAGGCTCTCTTATTTCCTTTTTTTGTTTCAACGGTGCATCCAAGGCATGCTCCTATACCGCATGCCATTCGCCTTTCAAGTGACACATAGCATTTTATATTATTTTTACAGCAGCTATTTATTATCTTTTTCATCATTATTTCCGGTCCGCAGGCAATTACGGCATCATATGAAATGTACGGAACATAATCCGTAACAAATCCTTTTTCTCCAAAACTTCCGTCCTCGGTTACCGCAATAGTTTTATGTGCATATGATTTGAATTCATCAAAAATATACATACATGCCGAATCCTTGTATCCTAAATATGCATCTGCCTTTTCGCCCAATATTTTAGTCAGGTACAATAGTGGAGCTACTCCTATGCCTCCTCCAATTATTGCGACCTTTCCTTGTATTTCATCTGTGTCAAAGCCGTTTCCAAGAGGACCGAAAAGCTGAATTTCATCATTTTGATGCAGACCGCTAATTTTTCTTGTTCCTTCTCCCTCTATTCTATATAGAAATGAAACAATATTTCCATTAACATCATTTACGCTTATAGGTCTTGGAAGCAGGAATGAATTATCCAAGGTTTTCAGCATAAAGAATTGACCGGGTTTAATATCGGATTCAAATACTGCCGAAAGTCTGAATATATTATTCAAAATTTGTTTATTTTCCGTAACTGTGGTTATTTTGACCTTCATTGATTTCTCCGGTTTATATAATCAGCATTAATTATGCTCATACGCTGTATCGCAATATACACATCTGTATATTTTTTTCTCTTTATCCGTCAATTTGAATTTATGAGTTACTTCCTGCTCAACTGAGGTAATGCATCTTGGATTTTTGCATTTTACAACATTCTCAATTTCCTGAGGCAATTGGAGATTTATTTTATCAATTATAACAGATTTATCTATAACATTAATTGTTATATTAGGGTCTATAAATCCAAGAACCTTAAGATCCATATTTATATTGTTTTCTACCTTGATTATATCCTTCTTGCCCAACTTTTTACTTTTAGCATTTTTTATTATGGCAACACTGCAATCCATTTTATCAAGATTTAAATAATGATAAATTTCCATTGCCTTGCCTGCCTGAATGTGGTCAATTACCAACCCTTTTTCAACACTGTCTATATTAAGCATTTTTCTCCACCCCCAATAATTTCATTATTAAAGCCATTCTTACATACATTCCGCATTTTGCTTGTTTAAAATAAGCTGCTCTCGGGTCATTGTCTATTTCCACCGATATTTCATTAACTCTTGGGAGCGGATGCATTACAATCATATCTTTTTTTGCTTTTTCCATTTTACTCTTGTTCAAAATATAGCTGTCTTTTAATCTGACATAATCCGCTTCATTGAAAAATCTTTCTTTCTGAACTCTTGTCATATAGAGAACATCAAGCTCTCCTATTATATTTTCCAATCTTTCTTCTTCTTTAAATTCCAAGCCGTTTTTAACTAAAATTTCTTCTCTTATATAATCGGGAATTCTGAGTTCTTCGGGCGATATCAGTACAAACTTTATGTTATCATATCTTGATAGAGCCTTTATTAACGAATGAACCGTCCTTCCGAATTTTAAATCACCGCAAAGACCTATAGTAAAATTATCTAATTTACCCTTTAAAGTCTTTATAGTCAATAGGTCTGTCAATGTTTGTGTCGGATGCTGATGACCGCCGTCTCCTGCATTTATAACAGGTATGGATGCCTTCATTGCTGCCACCATGGGAGCACCTTCCTTTGGATGCCGCATGGCTGCTATATCCGCATAGCAAGCAATTGTTCTTATTGTATCAGCTACACTTTCACCCTTTGCCGCCGAGCTTGATTCAGCCGACGAGAAGCCCATAACACTTCCTCCTAATCTCAGCATTGCCGCTTCAAAGCTTAGTCTTGTTCTTGTACTCGGCTCATAAAATAGTGTTGCCAGTACCCTTCCTTTGCATACATCAGCATATGCAATCGGATCTGCAATTATTTCATCTGCAAGGCAAAGTATTTCATCTAACTCCTGCAGTGACAGATCCATTGGTTCAATTAAACTTCTTCCTTTTAACATTGTTCCTCCTTTTTAGCCTCTCAGGACTATTTTAAAGTATTTAATCATAAAAAAACACGATGAGAAATAGGATTAGGGCTATAGAACATACGCAGGGGAATGCATCAAATTTATTTGCTCCTTTCGTCGCATAAATTTGGCATTCTTTGCGGTTGACCTACCAACCATTTTTCCGAAAAAAGACTCGGAAAAATGGGGTTAGGGCATACACAGGCTTCATCACCAATTTGTTCACTCTCTTTAGTCGTACAAATTGGGATTGCGCTGCGTAAGACCTACCACTATTTTTTCTCCCGTTGGTCGAAAAAATAGGGTTAGGGCTATAAAAAATCTTCCTTGCACAGCAAAGGAAGACTTATTCATAAGTATCTATATTTCCTTCCCAGCCTCTCTGTGCTAAATTAAAGGTTATTAACTTCAACTTATACTATTATATTTTTGAGTGTATGTCAATAACTTTTTATTCCTTGTCGGAAATTTCATTGTTGTCAGCTTGATATACAATTTTTGTAATTCTTCTCTCTACTTCACTTCTCGGCAGCCATATCTGCCTTTCACATGTGGTGCATTTTATTCTGAAGTCTGCGCCTACCCTCAGTATTTCCCAATCATATCCTCCGCAGGGATGTTTTTTCTTCAGCTTCACAACATCCCCTGCATTTAATTTCATAGGCATAGTTAATCTCCTTATATTGAATTTTATTGAACATGTCGGTATTCAAATATTAGTGATGCTTTATGTGCTGATAATTTCAATGTAAAACAGGTATGTTTCACATGAAACAATTTTTATTCTTGTCGACAGCTATATTTATTTATACATATAATTTTAGTTATCATAAAAACCTTTATAAGATAAATAATTCAATATTATATTGTTTTCATAAAATATCTTGCTTGATTCAGAATTCAGCACTGATTTTGCAAGGGGTTTGTCTTGCATAAAGCTTAATAAAGGGGCGGCCAATGCAAAAATCAAATATAATAGTATAACACCTTTTAATATTCCCATAAAAGCTCCGAATAATCTGTTTGTAAGATTTAATAGTGGCAGTTTCATTATTGTGTTTATTAAAACAGATATAAGAAGCAGCGCTGCATAAATTGCAAGAAACGTAATAACAAAGCTTATTGATCTTATTAATAAGAGACTTACATTATCTACAAATACCGCGAAAGTATCGGAAGTTTCATTTATCAGCGTGTTGTTTACAAACTTTTGTAGTTCAGCGGGAATATTGCTGTTAATATTCCTAATCACATTTTCAGAAAGCTTTGCTTCAAAGAAATCATGTAGTTTTACAAACAGTTTTGTATTTTTTAGTAAAAAATTTTCTGCAAAATGGTAAACTTCTTTACTTAAGAAAAATGATATTACAATACCCAATGTATCAAAGACTGTTTTAATAAATCCCTTTCTGTATCCCTGAAAACACAAATATCCGATAAAAACAACTATAATAATATCAATTGTCATTCTTTTTCCCCCTTTAATGGTTTATTTTATTTGTCCTTTGATAATTTTATTTTTAAATAAAATATAAATTGTATTCCCTTCTATTGAAATATCAGATATATTTTCATCATCTTCAAAAATTTTATCTGCCTTGTTACTGTGAAGCAAATAAATCTCACTGTTGTTATAAACTAATATTTTATTTTCAAATATTTTTAAATCGGTAACTGCTGAAGGTGCTTCTTGGATTTCAATAACCTTACCTTCAAAATTGTAAGATATCAATTCAGCAGAATTATCTTTTTCTAACAATATATTTATTTTTTGATTTTCATGTGATATGTCATAATCTATTATTTTATTATAGACGCTGTTCTTCCACATTAATTTTCCGTTGTTGTTATAAAAATATATATTTTCTGTTCCTATTGCTATTACATTGTTATTTATGACTTTTGTCTTAATTAAAATTTCATTTTCTATTGAAGCACTCCATAATTCTACATCATCCATAAGGTTAAAATATAAAGTATTGACCGGAGCTCCGTTTACAAAAGTCAAGGTTGTAAGTGAATAAGCTTCAGATTTGTCACTTATAGACAAGCCGGTTATTATATCCTTGAATTCTTTGTTATCCACGACAACTTCATTATTTTCATTAATTATAAAAAGAGTTTGTCCATTTCCTTTTACTATTATGCCCGTCTTGCCGTTTTCACGTGAAACATTTATAATATTCCCATCAATTTCAGCAATTACAAACTGTTGATTATTCTTATCCATCACTGTTATATTATGGTTTGTCTGTCTGAAAATATAATTATCCGCAATAAACACTTTGTTAGAAAACTCGGTTGTTTCATTTTCCCATAAAATTTTATTGTTTAAATCAGTGTAAACCATTTTTTGATTATTATATGATATTATACCATTTTCAAAAAATTCAAACTCATTTAATGTATTAATTTCTGTTGTTTTTATATTTTCAATTTTATATACTTTTTTTTCATCTAAAACTGCTAAAAAATCTTTAAAATATGCAGAATATGAGATGGCAATTACAAAAACTAAAATTATTACAATAAATAGTATTATTTTTTTCATATATCACCTTTAATATTATGTTAATCAATTATACCAAATTTTAGATAACATTGCATTAATTAATTATTAAAAAATGGGGATATTCCCTTCCTCTTTCCACTTTAGGCATTAATCTTAAAAAAGGCTGCTATTCATAGTAAGTAAGAAAAAAATAATAAAGCGAATACTTGCATAACACGATTTCATTCATAGAGAATGCGGGCTAAAAATCCGTTAAGCAGCTTGCACTGCTCAGGCGAAACCAATTTGTAAGCTGTAGGATTTTTAGCCGGAATAAACTTTAGAATTATTTGCCCAAAACCGTGATCGTGTTTTTTAAAATCAAAAGAAGAAAGTTCCCTTTAATACTCTCCCGCCGATATTTCATTTAGTGCTTTTACTGCTGCCATAATATCTGATTTTTTATTAAATGGTCCCACACCAAATCTTACAGCTCCTATTTTTTCTGTTCCAATAGCTTTGTGCGCCAATGGAGCACAATGAAGTCCCGGTCTTACGGCAATATTATATATACTGTCTAAAATATTTGCTACTTCAGAGGAATCCATTCCTTCAATGTTAACGGGAATAACACCGCTTCTATGTTCAATGGACTCAGGACCGTAAATTTTAATTTTAGAGTTATTTTTTAATTCCTTGATGAATATATCCAAAAGATTTTTTTCGTGGCTGTAAATCGATTCTGTGCCCCTTTTTAAAATATACTTAAGTCCAGCATTTAATCCTGCAATACCCGGCAGGTTATGAGTACCCGCTTCCAATTTGTCAGGATAAAAATCCGGATGTTCCAAACTGCTTGACCTGCTTCCGGTACCCCCTTCTTTTAGTTGTTTCAGTTCTGTATCATTATTTATAATAAGGACTCCTGTTCCCTGGGGGCCCAACAGTCCCTTATGACCGGGAGCCGCCAAAAAGTCAATATTGTGTGTTTTTAAATCAATATTTAAGACTCCTGCACTTTGTGAGCCATCCAGCAAATACAGCACGCCATACTTTTTGCTTATTTCACCAATTTCCTCTATAGGAAATATGCTGCCTGTTAAATTTGAAACATGAGTTGTTACAATTAATTTTGTATTTTCTTTTATGGCATTTTCTAATTCCTTTAAATTTATTGTTCCGTCTGAGGCACATTTTACAATTGTATTTTCAATCCCTGTTTTTTCTGATTCCTTTATAGGTCTTAGAACAGAATTATGCTCCATTTCGGTAGTAATTACATGATCTCCGGTATTTAAAATACCCTTTATGGCAATATTTAAACTATCTGTTGCATTAAATGTAAAAATTGCTTTCATAGGATCATCAAAATTGAAAAGCTCAGCTAATAATTCCCTTGTTTCATATATTACTTTAGCACCTTCAATAGCCATGGCATGACTTCCCCTGCCGGGATTCGCTCCATATACTTTCATGGCTTTCATTACATTTTTATATACCGATGAAGGTTTCGGAAATGTTGTAGCTGCATTGTCTAAATATATCATATTATCACCTGCTATTTTTATTTTCATTAACATTATATGTTAATCATAGCGCTGTGATATAATTAATCTTTATATACAACCCTTCCATTGCAAATAGTATACTTGACCTTCCCAAACAATTTTTTTCCGAAAAGAGGTGAATTGCTTGATTTAGAATAGAATTCATCAACCGTCCATTTTTCATCAGCATCAAATATTATCAAATCGCACTTATTTCCTTCTGTAATTCCCTGCTTCAAGTTATAGAGCTTTGCAGGACTTGCGGTCATTTTTTCCAACAGCTGCATAATTGTAAGATGTCGTTTTTTTACTAAATATGTTATACCTACAGATAAAGCGGTTTCCAACCCTATGATACCGCTGGGTGCTTTTGTTAACTCCCTGCTCTTTTCCTCCCGGCTGTGAGGAGCATGGTCGGTAGCAATGATATCAATAGTACCGTCCTTCAACCCTTCAATTATTTTTAATCTGTCTGTTTCTGTTCTTAAGGGCGGATTCATTTTTGCATTTGTATTATAAATAAGCACATCTTCCTCTGTCATGGAAAAATGATGAGGCGAAGCCTCAGCAGTAATATTTGCTCCCATTCTCTTAGCACATCTTATAATATCAACCGATAAGCCTGAACTTATATGCTGAAAGTTTACTTTTGCACCTGAGTGCAATGCAATCAAACAATCTCTTGCAACCATCACATCTTCCGCAATATGAGGAGCTCCCTTAATACAAAGTTTTTCCGAAATTCTGCCTTCGTTTATTCCGGGATTGCTTATTAACCGCGGATCTTCTTCATGAAGGCTTATGGGTACGTTCAGTCTTTTGGCTTCCATCATAGCATTTAATACAATGGCAGTGTCCATAATGGGAAAGCCGTCATCTGTAAACCCTGCCGCGCCATATTTCATTAACTCCTCCATATTTACAAGTTCTTCACCTTTTAAACCTTTTGTTACGGCTGCAGTTTGAAGAATTTTTATAGGTGAATTTTTGATTAAATCATTTATTTGCTGAAGTACTTCTATATTATCGACCGCTGGATAAGTGTTAGCCATACAGACAACTGTAGTAAAACCGCCTCTGGCTGCTGCGCTTGAACCGGAAATTATGTCTTCCTTATATGTGAAACCGGGTTCTCTGAAATGTACATGAATATCTATCAACCCGGGAGCAATAATTTTACCGCCAGCATCTATTATAGTCTCGTTTTCTTTATTTATATTTTTATCAATCTTTTTGATAATATCTCCTTCAACCAAAATGTCCGCAATTACGTCCGTTTTAGAACCAGCATCTATCACCCTGCCATTTTTTATAAGCATTTGATCACCAACCTTTTTTAGATTATATCACAATGAAACCAAAAAAAAAATCAAAAAAGCAGTAATATGATTTATGAGTTTAACTGCTGTTTTTATTGTTATATGGTATATTGGTTTGCAACAAAAATAAATCTCCGCTACGAAACGGAGATTTATCTAATTTATTTTAATTTTTCCATCATCTTGTTATATTCTTCCTGCTGCGCCACTTCATAAGCATCTCGTTTATAATAATGAGTGTGCAGAAGCTTATGAGAAATATGGCTGTTTGGCTCTTTTAAATACTCTTCATACAGCTTTATGACCTCAGGATTCTTGTGTGATTTTCTGAGAGGCAGTGATTTATCAAGCTCATATAAAGCATCGGCACGTTTAGCCTTCGGATTTACATCAAGCCTTTCCTTTGCAGATACATGGGACTGACCTCCGCCATGCACACAACCGCCGGGACATGCCATGACTTCTATGAAATGGTACTCTTTCTCACCCTTTTTTACTGCTTCTAAAACTTTTGCGGCATTAGCAGTTCCATGTGCTACAGCTATTTTCACTTCCGTATCCTTGCCATCAATCGGAAGGACTACCGATGATTCTTTAACACCGTCAAGACCTCTTACACCTTGATACTCAATTTCTTCCAAATCCTTGCCTGTCAAAATGTCTGCAACAGTACGAAGAGCTGCTTCCATAACACCGCCGGTTGCGCCGAATATTGCACCTGCTCCCGTGTATTGACCTAATATGCTGTCCGGCTCCTCATCCGGCAAGCTGACAAATTTAATTCTTGCCTGTTTTATCATATCACCTAATTCTCTTGTAGTTAATGATATGTCAACATCTCTGAGTCCATCCACTTCCATTTCCGGTCTGTTTGCCTCTGTTTTCTTTGATGTACATGGCATTATTGAAACGGAAAATATTTTTTTCGGATCTATTCCCTCTTTTTCGGCATAATAGGACTTCACAATGGCGCCAAACATTTGCTGCGGTGATTTGCATGTCGATAAATTATCTAAAAATTCAGGGTAATTCAATTCGCAAAAACGTATCCAGCCAGGTGAGCAAGAAGTAATCATCGGTAACTTTCCGCCGTTTTTTACCCTGCTTAAAAGCTCCGTGCCTTCTTCCAATATAGTCAGGTCTGCTGAGAAGTTTGTATCAAAAACCTTGTCAAAACCAAGTCTTTTCAACGCTGCGACCATTTTTCCCGTAACATCCGTTCCGACGGGAAGACCGAATTCTTCACCAAGAGATGCTCTGACGCCTGGTGCGGTCTGAACCACAACAAATTTATCGGGATCATCAATTGCATCCCATACATCATCGATGTAGGTTCTTTCCCTCAATGCTGCCACAGGACAAGCCTGAATGCATTGTCCGCAATATACGCATGGAACATCTTTCATGCTGTAATCAAATGCAGGAGCAACTTCCGTAACAAAACCTCTCTTTGTAAAATCTAAAATACCTATTCCTTGTACATCCCTGCATGTGCTGACACATCTTCCGCATAAAATGCATTTACTTGTATCTCTTACAATGGAATATGACAGGTTATCAATTTTTGCCTCTCTCTTGGCACCTTGAAATTCTATGTCGTTTATATTCAGCTCATCGCAAAGCTTCTGCAACTCGCAGGTGCCGTTTCTCAAACAAGTTAGACATTCTCTGTTGTGATTTGCCAATATTAGCTCTACATTCATCCTAACTGCATTTCTTACTCTTTTTGTATTTGTCCTTACATTCATGCCGTCCTGAACCTGAAGTACACAGGTAGCAGGAAGGTTTCTCATGGGAACACCTTTAATATCAACTTCTGCAATACATACCCTGCATGCAGCTACTTCATTTATATCTTTTAAAAAGCAAAGAGTTGGTATATCAATACCCGCTTCTTTAGCTGCCATTAATACAGTGTAATCTTTTGGAACACTGACATTAATTCCGTTTATAGTTAAATTTACTTTATCCAAATTTAGCACCAGCCTTTCTTACTTCTTAATGATTGCATGGAATGTACAAGCTTCCATACAAGCACCGCATTTAATACACTTATCCTGATTAATTACATGAATTTCCCTGACCTTACCTTCTATGGCTCCTACGGGACAAATTCTTGCACATTTAGTACATCCTTTACAATCCATTGTAATGATATATTTAAGCAGTGACTGGCAAACACCTGCCGGACATCTTTTTTCAATAACATGGGCTTCATATTCATCTCTGAAATATCTTAATGTTGACAATACAGGATTTGGTGCTGTCTGGCCTAAACCGCACAGTGAAGTATCCTTGATATTTACAGCAAGCTTTTCCAATTTATCAAGGTCCTCCATGGTTCCTTTACCTTCGGTAATTTTGTCTAAAATTTCCAACATACGCTTTGTACCTTCTCTGCATGGAGTACATTTGCCGCAGGATTCATCAACGGTAAAATCAAGGAAAAATCTTGCAATATCAACCATACAGTTATCTTCATCCATTACAATCATACCGCCGGAGCCCATCATGGAACCAACCGCAGTAAGGTTTTCATAATCTATGGGAGTATCTAAGTGAAGCTTTGTAAGACATCCGCCTGATGGTCCTCCTGTCTGAACAGCTTTGAATTCCTTACCGTTTGGGCATCCTCCGCCTATATCATATATAACTTCTCTTAATGTTGTACCCATGGGTACTTCTACAAGACCGGTATTATTAATTTTTCCTCCCAATGCAAATACTTTTGTACCGGGTGATTTTTCGGTACCGAAGCTTTTGAACCATTCGGGACCATTAATTATTATTTGCGGAACATTCGCCAATGTTTCTACATTATTTATAATGGTTGGCTTGCCCCATAATCCTTTGTTTGCCGGAAATGGCGGCTTGTTTCTTGACATTCCCCTTTTTCCTTCTATTGATTGCATAAGTGCTGTTTCTTCTCCGCATACAAAAGCTCCCGCGCCCAACCTTATTTCTATATCAAAGTCAAAACCGCTGTTGAATAAATTTTCTCCTAAAAGACCTAATTCTTTAGATTGTTCTATTGCAATTTTCAACCTGTGAACTGCTATTGGGTATTCGGCTCTGACATATATAAATCCCTTTGTAGCTCCTATTGCATAGCCCGCTATTGTCATAGCTTCCAATACCGCATGAGGATCTCCTTCCAAAACACTTCTGTCCATAAAGGCTCCCGGATCTCCTTCATCAGCATTGCATATTACATATTTTTGATCCGCCTTATTAGGTGCTGCAAAGCTCCATTTCATTCCTGTTGAAAAACCGGCTCCACCTCTTCCTTTTAAACCGGAATCCTTAATCAGCTTAATAACTTCATCGGGAGTCATTTCCGTAAGAACCTTTCCAAGTGCAAAATAACCGTCTCTTGAAATGTATTCATTAATATTTTCAGGATTTATAAGCCCGCAGTTTCTAAGTGCAACCCTCATTTGTTTTTTGTAAAAATCTACTTCACTTAATGCTTTTAATTTTTCGTCCTTAGCACTTTCCTCGAACAAATACTTTCTTACGATTCTTCCTTTTAATAAGTGTTCTTCAACTATTTCATCAACTCTGTCAATGGTCATTCTTGCATAAAATGAACCTTCAGGATATATTATTACAACAGGTCCTACTGCACATAGTCCAAAACATCCGGTGCCGACAACCTGAACTTCTTTGTCTAAGTTAACCTCTTTTATTTTTTCTATAAATCTTTCCTTGATCAGGGCTGAATTAGATGAACTGCAGCCTGTTCCTCCGCAAACCAACACATGAGATCTGAAAATATTCATAATCATCCTCGCTTTCTATTGTTACTTTTCTGAGCCGATTGTATATTCAAATACAACCCTGTTATTAACCAAATGCTCTGAAACAATTCTTTTTGCTTTTTCAGAGTCAACATGAATATAGGTAACTTTTTCCTTATCCGGTTCACATATTTCAACTATTGGCTCTAATGTACACATTCCTATGCATCCGGTCTGCACAACCGCAACATTGCTTAAATTTCTTTTAGCAATTTCGTCAACAAATGTAGCAAGAACAGGCCTTGCTCCCGCAGATATTCCACAGGTTGCCATACCGACCACAACACGTATATCCTTATCGGTATTTCTCATTTCAACATTTTTTATAGATTCATCCCTTAACTTTTTTAATTCTTCCAAAGATTTCATAATAACCCCCTAATCCTTGTATTTTGCTAATATATCCGGTATCTTTTTCGGCTCTAATTTTCCGTAGACATCTTGATCAATCATCATAACAGGTGCAAGACCGCAGCAACCCAAGCATCTGGTTGCCTCAAGAGTAAACAAGTTATCGGCTGTAGTCTGACCAACCTTAATATTCAATTCATTTATCAATTTGTTCATAATCAGCTGAGAGCCTTTTACATAGCATGCCGTACCGAGGCATACTCCGATTTTATGCTTCCCCTTAGGCTCAATGGCAAATTGTGTATAAAATGTAGTTACCCCATACACTTCAGCCAATGGCATGTCTAATTCGGAAGAAATGAACTTTTGAACCTCTATAGGCAAATATCCGAAAATCTCCTGTGCCCTGTGCAACGTTTGCATTAATGTTCCTTGAGTATCTCTGATTGTATCGATGTACTCCTTAAGTTCAATAAAATGCTTTTCATTTGCCTTTACATCAAGTACCTTTGTCAAAATAAATAACCTCCTTTTAGTATTTCTATATTTGTGTTTAATTGAATTTATTATATATTTACGTTAATTAAATGTCAATTCATAGAAGGAATATAAATGAAAAAGTATGCGAATTAAAGAAAACTGTTACTTAAATTAATTAGTATTGTCCTTTTATAATAATATATTTACTATAATTCACATTATACATTATAATTACAAGCTGTGTATCTTCCATATATATTTAAAAATAATCAGAATCTTGTTAATTTACAAATTTTTTCTTAATTATTGTAAAAACAATGATTAATCTTCTACCTTTAATAAATCCAATATTCTGTTTAAATCATCGCTGCTGGTATATTCTATCTCTATTTTTCCCTTATTCTTATTTTTTTTAATATTTACCTTTGAGGAAAATCTGTCTGTGAGCATTTCCTCCAAATATACAATGTACTTATCTTTTTCGGGCTTTGTTTTTCGTCCTGGCTTTTTTGACGCACGCACAAGCTTTTCTACGTCTCGAACACTTAAATTATCTCTTGTTATAATGTCCGTTATAGATTTTTGCTTTTCTTTTTCTAAACTTAAAATTGCTCTGCCATGTCCGGCAGATATTAAATTTTTTACTATTTTGTCCTTTACGTAATCATCCAAATTGCTTAGTCTCATAATATTAGTAACGTATACCCTTGACTTGCCGACTATACTTGATACCTGTTCCTGTGTTATGCCGTATCTTTCCATAATATACTCATATGCATTTGCTTCATCTATGGGATTTAAATCTTCCCTTTGAATATTTTCAATTAATGCAATTTCAGAAGCATTTCTGTTTTCAATATCCCTCACTATGCAGGGCATTGTCTTGATATTGGCATTTTTACATGCTCTCCATCTTCTTTCACCTGCTATTATAGTGAAGAAGTCACCATCTTTTCTTACAATTATAGGCTGAATAACACCATATTTTTTTATGGACTCCGTAAGTTCATTCAGCTTATCCTGCTCGAAAACCTTACGAGGCTGATTTGGATTTGGGGAAATCAGGTCAATATCTATTTCTTGGATTCTTTCATAGTCTTCTTTCTCCAAGTTTTCCGGAATTAGTGCAGACAATCCCTTTCCTAATGCTTTTCTTTTTACAGCCATATTCTCCTCCTTAATTGCTCTTAATAAATTCTTCCGACAGTTTTATATATGCGATGCTTCCCTTGGATTTATCATCATAAAGCATAATAGGCTGTCCAAAGCTTGGAGCCTCTGCAAGTCTTACACTTCTTGGTATAACGGTTCTGTATACCTTGTCCTTGAAATATTTTTTAACCTCTTCCACAACTTGTACGGAAAGGTTGGTTCTGCCGTCAAACATATTTAATAGAACCCCTTCTATTTCAAGCTTAGGATTCAAATTTTTTCTTACAAGCTTAACCGTATCAATAAGCTGTCCCACACCTTCCAAGGAATAGTATTCGCATTGTATGGGTATTAATACCGCAGCGGATGCCGTAAGAGCGTTTAAAGACAGCAGACCAAGCGACGGCGGACAGTCTATTATAATAAAATCATAATCTTTTTCAATTAAGTTTATTTTTTCCTTTAATGTTTTTTCCCGATATTTTGTATTGGTAAGCTCTATTTCAGCTCCTGCCAATTGGATATTTGCAGGAATAATATCTAAATTGTCTATCTCCGTTTTGAAGATGATTTTATTTATGTCATAATCTTCAATCAACACATCGTAAATTGTGTATTCAAGCTGGTTCTTGTTAATTCCGAATCCGCTGGTTGAATTACCTTGCGGGTCAATATCAATGCTAAGTACCTTCTTTCCCTTTAATGCCAATGCTGCACACAAATTAACATTGGTTGTAGTTTTCCCTACGCCGCCTTTTTGATTGAAAATACTTATCACCTTGACCATCTTATCACCTTCTACATACTTTTTTTCGGTATCTTTACCTTTATCTCGATGTACTCATCTGATTCTTTCTGTTCAAATTTAGCTTCTATACCTGTTTTTACTATTTCATTGTAAGCATTTTTTATTGTATTTATATATATTTTGTAGTTAATAAAATTCCTTACATAGCGCTTGTCCCTTTTTTTCTTGACATTTAAATCCTCGGCAATTGAATTTACAAGTTTTTCTGTTTCATTGACATTTAAATCCTTTTTAATTATTCTGTCAACAATACTGAGAAGTATCTCTTCATCTTCTATTTTTAACAATGCTCTTCCATGACGCTCAGTTAAATTTCCTTCCCTTAATTTTTCTTTGACTGATTGAGGAAGCTTAAGAATTCTCAATTTATTTGCTACCGCTGATTGAGATTTTCCTAATTTTTGAGCCAATTGAGTCTGGCTTAAACCAAATTCGCCGATAAGTCTTTCAAATGCCATTGCTTCTTCAATAAAATCCAAATCTTCCCTCTGCAAATTTTCAATCAATGACATTGCCGCTGATTCTTCTTCCTTAGCTTCGATAACTACTGCGGGAATTGTATCCATTTTTAGCATTTTTACAGCTTTATAACGCCTTTCCCCCGCTACAATTTCATAAATATCATCATAAATTTTTCTAACTGTAATAGGCTGTATAATACCATAGTTCTCGATAGACTGGCTTAATTCTTCCAATGCCTTTTCATCAAAAATTTTTCTTGGCTGATTTTTGTTCGAAATTATTTTGTTAACATCAATATGAACAATATTGCTTATCAAGAATTTTCCCCCCTTATTTTAATGGCTCCTTGCTTGGCTTTCCTGCTTTTCTTGGATATTTTCCGCTTGTTGGTTCTGTTTTTTCTATTATAACAATTTTTCTGATAATATTGGTACCCGGAATGTGTATTTCTTTAATTTCTTTTATTTTTCCGCCTAACTTCTTGATTGCATTGTCGGAATTTGTGATTTCCCGGGAAATATTATCGCTTTTATATGCGGCAAAATATCCTCCAACCTTTACAAACGGAATACAATATTCACTTAAAACATTAAGGGGTGCTACAGCTCTTGAAACACATATGTCGTAATTTTCCCTGTGTTCCTTACTTTGACCAAAATCTTCGGCTCTGCCGTGAATAAGTTTAACATCCTGCAAATTTAAAGCCTTAACAACTTCAGACAAAAAATCTATTCTTTTTCTCAAGCTGTCCAACAGTGTTAATTTATAATTGCCGTTGACTATTATAAGGGGTAACCCGGGAAAACCTCCTCCGGTTCCCACATCGATTATTTTTTTGTTTTCATTAATATTATCTTCATTCAACAAGAGAACACTGTCTATAAAATGCTTTATATAAATTTCTTCGTCATCTTCTATGGATGTAATATTTATTTTTTTATTCCATTCCTTCAGCATATCTCTGTATAAAATAAATTTATTTTCAATATCCTTACCATAGGGTAATTTAAGATTATTAAAACCCTCTTCCATTGTTTTTATCAAGGTGTACTCCTTTTTACTTATGATTGTATGCCATCAGATAAATTAACAGCACATTTATATCTGAAGGTGAAACTCCTGAAATTCTTGAAGCCTGACCTATTGAGTCCGGTCTTATTTTGCTTAATTTCTGCCTTGCTTCAATTCTTAGGCTTCCTACGTCATCGTAATTTACATCATTTGGAATCTTTTTATTCTCAAGCTTTTTAAACTGTTCAACCTGGCTTATTTGTTTTTGGATATAACCTTCATATTTTATTACTGTTTCAACATAATCCTTTGTTTCCTTTTTAAGAACGGGTCTGTCTTCATCCAAAAACAATGTATTGTCATAATCCAATTCGGTTCTTTTCATCAAGTCATAAAGGCTTGTTGGAATTTTTAAAGTAGCGCTCCCAATGTCCTCCAATGCTTTGTTTATTTCCGCTTTAGGTGTTATTTTAATGCTTTTTAACCTTTCAATTTCATTTTCTATTCTTTGTTTTTTATACTTGTATCTTTTGTATCTTTCTTCCGTTACCAACCCTATTTCATATCCCTTTTCCGTCAGCCTCTCATCTGCATTGTCCTGTCTTAAAATAAGTCTGTACTCAGCTCTTGATGTCATCATTCTGTAAGGCTCATTTGTTCCCTTGGTAACAAGGTCATCAATCAACACGCCGATATATGCCTCAGAGCGGTCTAAAACAAAGGGCTCTTTATTGTTTATGCTTAAATATGCATTTATTCCTGCCATTAAGCCTTGTGCCGCAGCTTCTTCGTAGCCGGAGCTTCCGTTTACCTGTCCTGCGAAAAATAGATTTTTAATGCTTATTAATTCAAGGTTTCTCTTAAGCTGCGTAGGATCAATGCAGTCATATTCTATAGCGTAGGCAGGTCTCATAATTTCCGCATTTTCAAGACCAATCATGGATCTGTACATTTGAATTTGAACCTCATATGGCAGAGATGTGGACATTCCTTGGATATACATTTCTTTTGTATCAAGACCCTCAGGCTCTATAAAAAGCTGATGTTTTTCCTTATCCGAAAATTTAACCACCTTATCCTCCAATGAAGGACAGTATCTGGGTCCGATGCTTTTTATCACACCGCCGTAAAGGGGTGATCTGTCTAAATTATTTCTGATTAATTCATGTGTTTCCTTGGTAGTGTAGGTAATGTAGCAGGGTACCTGTTCAATATTTATTTCATCGTTCATAAATGAAAAAGGTATTATTTCATCATCACCTGTTTGCTCCGCCATCTTTTCATAGCTAATGGAATCTCTGTGTATTCTTGCAGGTGTTCCTGTTTTGAACTTTCTAAGCTCGATACCCAATTCCATCAGTGATCCGGATAATTCATTTGCAGGAGCCAAACCGTCAGGTCCTGACGAATAATTTAATTCACCGATATAGATTCTTCCTTTCAAATATGTGCCTGTAGTGACTATGACAGCCTTAGCTTTATAGTATGCTCCAAGCTTTGTATATACATTAAAGCTTCCATCCTCATTTAATTTAAGCTTCGTGGCTTCTGTTTGAATTATTCTTAAATCCTTCTGATTTTCAATTACTTTTTTCATTTCCGTATGATACTTTTTTTTATCAGCCTGAGCTCTCAGGGAATGTACCGCAGGTCCTTTTGAGCGGTTTAACATTTTACATTGTATCATAGTTTTGTCTATATTTAAACCCATTTCTCCGCCAAGAGCATCTATTTCCCTAACCAGGTGACCCTTTGCGGTGCCTCCTATATTGGGATTACAAGGCATCATGGCTATAGAGTCAAGGCTTAAGGTCAACATTATAGTTTTTAAGCCAAGTCTTGCGCAGGCCAAGGAAGCTTCACAACCTGCATGACCGGCACCTATTACCGCTACATCAATACTTTCCTCAAGAAATTCTCTTACTCTGTCTTCCATTGTTGTTCCTCTCTAATTTGGGGACATTCCTTTAACGCTTACTACATAGACTTTCCAAGTACGGGGACATTCCTTGATAGTATGACCTACAGAGAGTGACTATCTATCAAGGTGTGTCCCCCATCCTCTGTCGATGTGTCCCCTTTCCTATTTTCCTATGCAGAATTCATTAAATATTTTGTCTACTAAGTCATCGCTGACCGATTTTCCTACAATTAATCCCAATTGTTCCATTGCTTCCTTTAAGTCTATTTCAATAAAGTCAATGGTCATATTATTTTCAATGGAATTTAATACTTCTTCAATGCTGTTTTTTGCTTTTATCAGTAAATTTTTATGTCTGGCATTGTTGATAATAAGCTCATCTGTCACATTTAAATGACCCTCAAAAAACATTATATTAATTTTATCTATAATATCATCCAAACCTTGATTTTGTAAAATAGATATGTTTATGATTTCCTCTTCAATATTTTCATAAGAGGATAAATCCAACTTATTTTCCAAATCGGTTTTATTTCTTATATAAATTACTTTTTTATTTTTAATATAATCTATTATTTTTTCATCCTCTTTTTCAAGCTCTTTGGATGAATCAAATATCATTATTACCAAATCAGCTTCATCGACCTTTTTTAGAGCTTTTTCTACACCGATTTTTTCAACCGTATCGTCAGTTTCTCTTATGCCGGCAGTATCGATTATCCTCAGGGGCACTCCTTTAATATTCGCATATTCTTCGATGGTATCTCTTGTTGTTCCCGGTATTTCGGTAACAATTGCACGGTTCTCATTCAAAAGAAAATTCATGAGGGATGATTTTCCTACATTTGGTTTTCCAAGTATGACTGTTTTTATACCTTCCTTATATATTTTCCCTGTGTCCGCAGTTTTTATCAGCTTATCCAATTCCTTAACCAAATTATCACACAAGCTTTTAACCCTTTCTATGGTTATTTCATCTTCGTCATATTCGGGAAAATCTATATTAACTTCTATATTTGCCAACAGTTCCATTATTTCATCTATAACCGCATTTATTTGCTTTGAAAGTCTTCCTTCCAAATGATGTACGGAAATTTCGTGGCTGTAATCCGTCTTGGAATTAATTATGTCAATTACCGCTTCTGCCTGAGTTAAATCTATCCTCCCGTTTAGAAATGCTCTTTTTGTAAATTCTCCTCTTTCAGCTGTTCTGCAGCCATAATAAAGTACCGTATCCAATATTTTTTTTGCGGAAATAATTCCGCCGTGACAGTTGATTTCGACAATATCTTCTCTTGTATAAGTGTTGGGAGCCTTCATGTAAGAAATTAACACTTCGTCAATTATTTTATTGTCCTTATCCACAATATATCCGTAATGCAGATATCTCGGCTTAAAATTTGTCGTTTTTTGTTTGTTTTTGTCAATAAAAACTTTATTTGCGATATTCAATGCATCGATTCCGCTTATTCTTATAATATTAATGCCTGCATTGCCTAAAAATGTTGCAATTGCAGCAATTGTATCGCCAAACATCACATCACCGCATCCTTCCTAAAGTGGTAGTTGGACACACCTCTTATATAGGGTATGTCTCCGCAGGTAAAAGGAATATCTCCGTCATTATTTTACCTTAATTTTATATAAATGTACATAACAATTTAAAAAGTAAAATGGGGTTAGGGTATATAAAAATAACCCGAATTCGGGTTATTTCAAATCTATAACTACTTTTCTGTAAGGTTCCTCTCCCTCGGAATAAGTTATAATGTCCTTTTCATTCTGCAAAGTCGAATGAATAATTCTTCTTTCATAAGGATTCATAGGCTCGAGCCTCACCTTATGCTTGTAATATCTGCACTTTTCCGCCATTTTAACGGCAAGTCTTTTTAAAGTTTCTTCTCTTTTTGCCCTGTAATCTTCAACATTGAAAATTACTCTGACATAATTTTGTCTCCCCTTATTTACCATTAAATTCAAAATAAATTGAATTTCATCTAAATTTTTTCCTCTTTTGCCTATAATTATTCCTTTATCGTCTTCTCCTATTTTAACTATGTCAACCTTTAAAATATTGTCAGAATAATTAACTTCATAATCAGCTTCTATGTCCATTTTTTTAAGCAAAATGTCGAAAAATTTTGTTGCTCTTTCCTCAGGGCCATTGGTAATCGTAACCTTTACCTTTGCATCCTTGCTTCCCAAGCCGAAAAAACCTTTAGAAGGCTCTTTTATAACTTCAATTTCAACATCTTCCTTTTCGGCTTGAAGCTCCTCAAGTGCTGCAGCTATTGCTTCTTCTACAGTAGATCTTTCCATTGTTACGTTTTTCATCTATTTTAATTCCTCCTTCGGATTTTTGGACGAATTTAAAACAATATATTGTTGCACTAATTGAAAAATATTTGAAACCACCCAGTATAATCCTAAACCTGCCGGAAACTGAATACCAAATATGAATATCATGATAGGCATCATCATATTCATTGATTTTTGTGTAGCTTCCTGCTGTTCACTTACTGCCGGCTGAGCCGTCATCTTTGTTGTCAAATATGTTGTTATTCCTGAAATTGCTGCCAATACCGGCACTGCAGCCCCTATAAACGGAAGCGACATTCCTCCCATTGAAAGACCGTTCACCATACCAACTATTGCTTCACTTACTCCCTTAGCAACATCTTCTAAAACAAATATATGATTTTCCGTAAAACCCAAATCCTTTATCCATAAAAATGCCTTGTTTATTGTATCAAACATTAATTGATCTTCGAAAATATATTTAACCGGCTGCTGTATAACATAAAAAAATGCAATCAGTATTGGAAATTGAATTAAAAGAGGCAGACATCCCGAAAACGGACTGTAATTTGCTTCTTTATATAATTCCATTTGTTTTCTTTGCAATGTTTGAGGATCTTTTCCGTATTTTTCCTGTAACTCTTTAATTTTAGGATTCAATTCCTGCATTTTTTTCATAGATTTTGTTTGCTTCAAAGTTAAAGGCAATACTAATAATTTAAAAACTATTGTGGAAATTATAATTGATATGGCATAAGCGGATAAATATTTGGTATCCGCAACAGAAACTATATCGTATAACAATTTAACAAGCTTACCCATAGGCACTGCTAAAAAATCTAAATTCATTCTTATCCTCCTATTTCAAAGGATCATATCCTCCCGGATTAAAGGGATGGCATCTTAATATCCTACGTATACCTAAGTATGAGCCTTTAAAAAAACCGTATTTTTGTAGTGCTTCAATAAAATATTGTGAGCATGTGGGATAAAACCTGCAATGTCTCACTGCGGATTTTGAAGAAAACTTCTGATATATCCGTATAATAAAAATTAGTACTTTACTGATTTGAATCACCCTTAAATAATTTTTTTCTTTTCATCAGTTTATTAAAAGATTTTTCCAGACCTTTGTAATCGGATTCAACAGCATTAACTCTTGCCATCAGTACAATATCATAGCCTTCTTTTAAATTATACTCATTTATTCTTACTATTTCTTTAAGTCTTCTTCTTATTATATTTCTTGATACTGCCTTTTTAATTTTTTTTGCTGCCGTAAAACCAAATCTGTTATAATTACAATCATTTCTTTTAATAAATAATACTAAATTATAATCTGAAATTGAATTATTGCAATTATATACCGATTTGTATTCACTGTTTTTTTTAATTATTATCATTTTTCTACCTTAATGATACATGGAATAAAAGGCCACATATGCGGCCTTATGCTGACAATTTTTTTCTACCCTTTGCCCTTCTACTCTTTAATACATTTCTTCCGGATCTTGTGCTCATTCTCTTTAAAAATCCATGCTCACTGCTTCTTTGTCTTCTTTTCGGCTGATAAGTTCTTTTCAACGAAAACACCTCCTTGTACCAGATATCTATATAAATATTTAAATTTTCATATTTTAAGATTATAATATTTTTAAATATTTATGTCAACACTGAAATTTTTAATATAAAACTCTTTATGTCATGAGATTCTTCGGGCTAAGCCCTCATAATGACACTAATATTCATAGCAATAACGGTTATTCATGACAATTAAGAAAATTTATGTTATATTCATAATATAACTATTGTAATATACTATATTTTTTATCATATTGCAATTATTTTTTAAAATATTTAAAATTAAATTGAATTTGTGGATAAAAAATGATAGTATGATATGTGTCTGTGGATAACTTTTTTATCAACATTTTCATGGACAACTTGTTATTAATTACCGGGCTATATGCAATATTCAATTAAATTAAATGTTAATATTTTTATAAACAACTGTTTATATCTGTTATTTTATCACTAATGCCAAACATTAATCAACATATTGTTAATTTTTTTTATCAACACCGGAGGAAATTATGAATTTTGAAGAATTATGGAACGAAGTACTTGAAATAGTAAAAGAAGATACTAATCAAGTCAGCTTTAATACTTGGTTTAAACCTCTTAAAATAGTAGCATATAAAAACAACACCATATATTTGGAAACAGCTGATGATTTTTTAAGAAATACAATTAAAAAAAGACATTATAATTTTCTTAAAAATGCATTTAACTATGTTTTAAAAAAAGAAACTGAACTTATTTTTACCATTCCGGGGGAAAGCATAGATAAAGAAGAATTGAAAAAAAATGATACAAGCACTATTGACGATTCCGATGCTATATATAATGGAAGAAAGTTAAATCCAAAATATAGATTTGACAATTTCATTATAGGAAACAGCAATCGATTTGCACATGCAGCTTCCTTAGCTGTTGCGGAAGCACCCTCCACCGCATATAATCCTTTGTTTTTATATGGCGGGGTAGGTCTTGGAAAAACCCATCTAATGCATGCAATAGGACATTATATTTTAGATAACAATCCTGATACTTATGTATTATATGTAACCAGTGAAAAGTTTACCAATGACCTTATCAATTCAATTAAAGACGGTACAAACGAAGATTTTAGAAATACATACAGAAAAGCAGATGTACTTTTGGTAGATGATATTCAATTCATTGCAGGAAAAGAAAGTACCCAGGAAGAATTTTTTCACACCTTCAATGCTTTACATGAAGCCAATAAACAAATTATTGTATCCAGCGATAATCCGCCTTCTGAAATTCCAACCTTGGAGGACAGATTGCGCTCGCGTTTTGAATGGGGATTAATAGCAGATATTCAGCCGCCTGATTATGAAACAAGAATAGCTATATTAAGGAAGAAAGCCGAAGCTGAAAATTATAATGTTCCGGATGATGTAATCACTTACATTGCCCAGCATATTCAATCTAACATCAGAAAACTTGAAGGAGCGCTTATTCGTATTTACGCTTATGCTTCTTTGACAAATAAAAAAGAGGTTTCTCTTGAATTAGCACAGGAAGCGCTAAAAAACCTGATTTCAAAGAATAAAAAAGCATCAATTTCGGATATTAAAGAAGTAGTTGCAAATTATTATAATCTTACAATTGACGATATAATATCCAAAAGGAAAACTAAGAACATTGCATATCCGAGACAAATAGCAATGTATATATCAAGAAAACTTACGGATTTGTCCCTGCCTAAAATAGGTGATGAATTTGGAGGCAGAGACCATTCAACCGTGCTTCACGCTTGCAATAAAATTGATGAAGATATGGAAAACAGTCAGGAAGTAAAGAAAAATATTGAAGATTTAATGTCAATGCTTAATAATTAACATTAAATGTTGACAAACTGTTAGTGATTGTTTACAGAAATAAAAATATTTATATGTGTTTGGGATTAAAACTAAAACAATCAACAGAATATTTTTTTTTAAATCGTTAAAATTCAATATTTTATATGGTTTTCAACAAATTAACAGCACCTACTAATATTACTATTAATTATTTTATATATTTCTACTGATAAATTGCAAATTGTTTTGTCAACAATACCACTTAAAGGAGCCTATTATGAAAATAAAAATTAACCAAAATGAGCTTAATAAATCTATTAATATAGTGCAAAAAGCTGTTTCCGCAAGAACCCCACTTCCTATTTTATCCGGAATACTTATCGAAGCAAAGGATAATATGCTTATTTTAACTGCGACAGACTTGGATTTAGGAATAAAGACTTATTCTCCATGTGAAATTGAAGAAGAAGGATCCATTGTAGTGCAATCAAAATTAATAGGTGATTTTGTGAGAAAACTTCCGCCTAATACATATGTGTTTATTGAAACTAAGGAAAATAACAATATGGAAATAAAATGTCTGAATTCCGAAATAAATATACTTGGTAATTCAGCCGCGGAATATCCCGACAACACTTTCGACAACGAAGGTGAATCCTTTAAAATAAAATCAGAAGTGCTTAAGAATTTAATAAAGCATACATATTTTGCCGCAGCGCAAGAAAATATCAAACCAATATTTACAGGCTGCCTTTTTGAAATAAAAAATAATTTATGCACAATTGTTGCTCTCGACGGATACAGAATGGCAGTCAAAAAGGAATATATTGATTTTGACGGTGAAATTTCAATAGTTGTTCCTTCAAAAACATTACTTGAGATTCTTAGAATTATTGAAGAAAACAAAGATGAAACGGAAATAATCGTGTCGGAAAGCCACATCTCATTTAAAATTGAAAGCACTATTATTATTTCAAACCTGTTGGAAGGAAAATTCATAGATTATGAAGGAATTATAAAGGATAATTACGTATCTATATTAAAGGTCAATACTGAAGATATAAAGGAAAGCATAGAAAGAGCTTCTCTTCTTGCAAGAGATGATAAGAATAATTTAATAATTTTGGATATTAAGGATTTTAATATTCAAATTAATTCTGCTTCCGAATATGGAAATGTTGAGGAAAATATTTCTGTTGAAAAAGAAGGGGAAAATATGAAAATAGGCTTCAATTCAAAATATATTTTAGATTATTTGAAAGTAATTGATAGTGATATGATTTCCTTAAATTTAATCGGAAAAAATAATCCATGCTTCATTAAGGAAGAACGTGAAGATAATAATAATGAAAACTATATTTACATGGTTCTGCCCGTAAGAATAAGCTAAAGATGCCCTAATGCGGCCAAAGTGAGCGTATATTTTGGTGAAAGAGACTGCGGGATGCCCTGTGGGGCAGAAAGGAGTATTATGGAAAAAATAAATATTAATACAGAATATATTAAACTGGATCAACTGTTAAAATTTACAAATGCCGTTGATGGGGGAGGTATGGCAAAGAATGTCATATTGGATGGTTTAGTGAAGGTTAACGGAGAGGTTGTTCTTCAGAGGGGAAAAAAGTTAAGAGAAGGGGATGTAATTGAATTCAATAATGAAAAATATGTGATTAAGCAGCATGAGGACACACCTTCTTAAAGGAAGTGTGGGACACACATTCATGGTAAGTAATTCATTGGGGTCAGCCCATGAAGGAACGCCCCCGTACTTGGGTGATTCTCTGAGAGATAGCTTTTTAAGGAACGCCCCCAATTATATTAAAAATTATATTATTATTTGAAGAGGAATAATGATAGTAAATAAACTTATAATTAAAAATTATAGAAATTTTATAGAAGCTGAAGCAGAATTAAATGATTCACTTAATATTTTTATCGGAGACAACGGCCAGGGAAAGACAAATCTTATGGAATCAATTTATATAGCTTCCATAGGAAGAACTTTCAGATTAAACAGCGAAAATGAATTAATTAATTTTTTTGAAAACAAAAGTTCTGTTGAAATTCACCTTTTCAAAAACAATTATAAAATAAAAATAGAAATAATACTGGAAAAGAATAAAAGAAAAACAGTTTTTATAAATGGTGTGAAGCTTGATAAAACATCGGAAATGATAGGTGTGTTAAATAATGTTATTTTCACTCCCGATGATATGAAAATTATTAAGGGAAGTCCTGTTGAAAGACGCAAGTTTATTAATATTGATATTTCGCAAATAAAACCTAAATATAAATATTTGCTGAATAAGTATAAAAAGATTACAACGGAAAGAAACTTAATATTAAAAAATTACCGCACTAAGTATGAAAATAAGGATATTATAAGTATTTGGAATGATTATCTGGTAAATACGGGAACAGAAATTTCAATGTACAGAAATGAATATATTATGAAATTAAAAAAATATGCAGCGGATATTTATTCAAGTATATCTGGGAACAAAGAAAGCTTAGATGTAATTTATTCAAGTAGCATCGGATGCATCACAAACAGGGAAGAAGTTAAAAAAATGTTTTATGAAAAAATAAACAATAATTTTAACAATGAGGTAATAAAAGGAACATCCCTTTACGGACCACATAAAGACGACATATTAATAAAAATAAATGGTAAGGAATGCAAGTATTTTGGCTCTCAAGGCCAGCAGCGCTCTGCAATTCTTGCGTTAAAGCTTGCCGAAATCGAAATAATCAAGGAAGAAGTAGGTGAGTATCCTATTTTATTGTTGGATGATGTATTATCTGAGCTTGATAATAAGAGAAAAAGTTATCTTATGGAGCACATTAAAGGTATACAAACAATAATTACCGGTACAGATGATCACGATTTAAATATTTTAACTAATAATTTTAATAAAAAGGTTTTTTATATAAGCGAAGGAAAAATAGGAAACATTTCAAATTAGAGGAGAATTAAATGGCGACAGATAAAAATAACAATCATTATGGCGCAGATCAGATTCAAGTGCTTGAAGGCTTAGAGCCTGTAAGAAAAAGACCGGGAATGTATATTGGATCTACAGGAGAAAGGGGGCTGCATCAACTCATTTATGAAGTTGTTGACAACAGTATTGATGAAGCCTTGGCAGGATACTGCGATACAATAAAAGTAACAATCAATGAAGATAATTCAGTTGTGGTTGTAGACAATGGAAGAGGTATTCCCATTGAAAAAAATAAAAAGACAGGAAAGTCAACCTTAGAAACAGTTTTGACTGTTCTTCATGCAGGAGGTAAATTTAACAACGATGCATATAAGGTGTCGGGAGGACTGCATGGTGTCGGTGTTTCATGCGTAAATGCTCTTTCTGATTATTTGCTGGCGGAAGTAAACTGGAACGGAAAAACATACAGGCAAAGATTTGAAAGAGGTATTGCTGTTACAGAGGTTGAGTTATTTGGTAAAGCAAAGGAAACAGGAACAACAATTACTTTTCTTCCTGATTCAACAATATTCGATACATTGGAATTTAACTATACAACGGTTAAGCACAGATTGAGAGAGCTTGCATTTTTAAACAAGGGAATAAAAATAGTATTAGAAGATAAAAGAAACAACATTAAGGATGAATTCCATTATGAAGGAGGCATAAAACAATTTGTTCATTTTTTAAATAACAAAAAAGAACCCCTTCACGAGGATATAGTTTATACCGAAGGAAATAAAGACAAGGTAATTGTAGAACTTGCAATGCAATATACGGATTCTTACAATGAAAATATATTTTCATTCGTAAATAATATTAATACTATTGAGGGAGGAACACATTTAGTCGGATTTAAAACTGCCTTAACACGTGTTATAAATGATTATGCAAAAAAAACAAATTTAATAAAAGAAAATGATGTGGCAATTACCGGAGAGGATATAAGAGAAGGCATTACCGCCATTTTATCAATTAAAATAACAAATCCTCAATTTGAAGGTCAGACCAAGACAAAACTTGGAAACAGCGATGTAAGAGGAATAGTTGACAGTATTACCGGTGAAGCATTAAGTATATACTGCGAGGAAAATCCGAAAACAGCTAAAACAATAGTTGAAAAATCTTTAAGATCCGCAAGAGCAAGAGATGCCGCAAGAAAAGCAAGAGACCTTGTAAGAAGAAAGGGTGCGCTTGAAGGGATGGCTCTTCCCGGCAAATTAGCAGACTGCTCGGAAAAAGATCCGACTCTATGTGAAATTTGCATCGTTGAAGGAAATTCTGCCGGAGGCTCCGCAAAAGAAGGAAGGGACAGGAGAACTCAGGCAATATTACCGCTGCGTGGAAAAATTCTTAATGTTGAAAAATCAAGAATAGACAAAATACTTAATTCTGAAGAAATTAAAAATATGATTACGGCATTTGGATGCGGAATAGGCGAAGATTTTGATATTTCAAAATTAAGATATCATAAAATCATAATTATGACTGATGCGGATGTTGACGGAGCACATATAAGGACATTACTGCTTACATTTTTCTACAGATATATGAGAGATTTAATAAGAGAAGGTCATGTTTATGCTGCACAGCCTCCGTTATACAGAGTGAAAAAAGGTAAATTTGAGCAATATGTTTACAGTGATCCGGAGCTTAATAAGGTTTTGGAAGAAGTAGGGAGAGATAATAAGGTTGAAATACAAAGATATAAAGGTCTTGGTGAAATGGATCCGGAACAGCTTTGGGAAACAACCATGAATCCTAATGGCAGAATTTTATTAAAAATACAAGAAGAAGATGCTATTGAAGCTGATGAAGTGTTTAATATTCTTATGGGAGATAAAGTTGCTCCGAGAAGAGAGTTTATTGAAGAAAATGCGAAGTATGTGAAGAATTTAGATATATAGGCTGAGAGGGTTATAAATGAGCGAAATCGAAAATAAAAGCAAAATTTTAGATGTAAATATTACCGAAGAAATGAAAAAGTCCTATCTTGATTATGCCATGACGGTTATTGTATCAAGAGCGTTGCCTGATGTAAGGGATGGACTTAAACCTGTTCACAGAAGAATTTTATATTCGGCAAGCGAATTAGGGCTTTCACCGGATAAACCTCATAAAAAAAGCGCCCGAATAGTGGGAGATGTGTTAGGTAAGTATCATCCACATGGAGATACCGCTGTTTATGATGCAATGGTAAGATTGGCACAGAGCTTTTCCATGAGATATCCTTTGATTGACGGTCACGGAAACTTTGGTTCCGTTGATGGTGACCAGGCGGCGGCAATGCGTTATACCGAAGCAAGAATGTCGAAGATGGCAATGGAGATGCTGCGTGATTTCAACAAGGATACTGTTGATTTCAGACCGAATTTTGATGAAACATTAAAAGAACCTGTTGTGCTTCCAAGCCGTTTCCCTAACTTGCTTGTAAACGGTTCATCAGGCATAGCCGTGGGAATGGCAAGCTCCATACCTCCTCATAACCTTGGAGAGGTTATAAATGGAACAATCGCACTTATTGATAATCCGGAAATAGATATTCCCGGACTAATGAGATATATTAAGGGTCCGGATTTTCCAACAGCGGCTATAATTGAAGGCAAAGACAACATTAGAAATGCCTATATGACAGGAAGAGGAATTATAAGGGTAAAGGCTAAAGTCGAAATTGAAGAAATGAAAAACAATAAAAGCCGTATACTTGTATCAGAGCTTCCGTACCAAGTAAATAAGGCAAGACTTATAGAAAAAATAGCCGAGCTTGTTAAGGATAAAAGAATCGAAGGAATTTCCGATTTGAGGGATGAAAGTGACAGAACAGGAATGAGGATTGTTATTGAAATTAAAAGAGATTACAATCCTAACATAGTTCTTAACCATTTGTATAAACATACCCAAATGCAGGATAATTTCAGCGTGATAATGATTGCATTGGTGAATAACGAGCCAAAAGTGTTAAATTTAAAAGAAATGATTTATCACTATGTTGAACACCAAAGAGAAATTATTGTCAGAAGGACAAAATATGATTTAAACAAGGCTGAGGCAAGAGCACACATTGTTGAGGGCTTAATAAAAGCAATAGACAATATTGATGAAGTTATAAGAATAATAAGAGCAGCTTATGATGATGCGGAAATAAAATTGATGAAAGCATTTGATTTATCCGAAATTCAGGCAAGAGCCATAGTTGATATGAGACTTAGACGTCTGCAGGGTCTTGAAAGGGAAAAATTGAATGCGGAATATGAAGAATTAATTCAGATGATTAATAAATTTAAGGAAATTCTCTCTAATCAGCACTTAATTGATCAAATAGTAAAGGATGAATTAAAAGAAATAAAAAATAATTATTATGATGAAAGAAGAACTGAAATTATAGCTGATGAAGGTGAAATCAATATAGAAGATTTAATTGAAGAAGGAAATGTTGCAATAACATTGACAAATTTCGGCTATATCAAAAGGCTTCCAGAAGATACATACAAGGCACAAAACAGAGGAGGCAAAGGAATTACCGCTCTTACCACAAGAGATGAAGACTTTGTAAAAGATTTATTCATAACATCAACACATGATTATTTAATGTTTGTTACAAACAAAGGAAAAATGTACAGAATAAAAGCTTATGAAGTTCCGGAAGCAAGACGTCAGGCTAAGGGAACAGCGGCGATAAACTTGATTCACATTGAATCCGGTGAACAAATAAGAGCGTTAATTCCTATAAGAGAATTTAATGATGATGAATATTTGATATTTGTAACTAAAAAAGGAATTATCAAAAAAACAAAGCTAAGTGAATTTGACACTAACAGAAAGACCGGCTTAGTGGCAATAAGAATAGCTGATGATGATGAGCTTATAAGTGTAAACAAAACTGACGGAACAAAGGATATATTCATTGTTACAAAACATGGAAAGGGTATAAGATTCCATGAAAATGAAGTAAGAGAAACCGGACGAAACACAATGGGTGTTAAGTCAATAACACTTACCGGTAATGATGAACTTGTGTCAATGAGCATAATTAAGAAAAGTGACGAAAATAAACAGATTTTAACTATTACGGAAAACGGATATGCAAAAATAACATTGTCTCAGGAATACAGACCTCAGAACAGGGGCGGCAAGGGCATGAAAGCTCACAACATAAATAAAAAGACAGGACTTATCGTAAATTCATTGATTGTAGATAAGGAAGATGATGTTATGATATTAAGCACAAGCGGCTCTATAATCAGAATGCATGCAACAAATATTTCCGTAATGGGAAGAGATACTCAGGGAGTTATAGCAATGAGAATGAACGGAGACGATAAAGTTGCATCCATAGCAAAAATCTTTACAGAGGAAGATATCGATACAGAAGAAGAGTAAGGAGGAAAATATGTCTTTGAATATTAAATATGAAATAAATGATGATGGCTCAATAGAAATTAAACCAATGGGAGAAGTAGATATATATACTTCTCCTGAGCTAAAAAATAAAATATTTGAATTAATTGAAGAAAAAAAAGCAAATATAATTATTAACGGGGAATATCTTGAATATATTGACAGTACCGGACTTGGTGTTTTAATGAGCATTTATAAAAAAATGCAGGAAAAATATTTAAGCTTACAAATAATTAATTTAAAACCGAATATTTATAAACTATTTGATATAACGGGTTTAAACAAAGTATTCAATATCCGGGAGTGAAGAAAAAAATGGATAATATATTATTAAAAATTCCTAAAAAATCTGAATATATGAGCACAATCAGATTAACAACATCCGCATTGGCAAATTTAAACGGATTTAATATTGATGAAATTGAGGATATCAAAGTAATAATATCTGAAATATGCACATTTTTTATTAAAAGTATCATTGATAATACTGAAGACTTAGAAATTAAATACCAAGTTCACCGGGATAAAATTATTGTATCAATTTCCGATTTAAATGATGGTCAAATATCCGAGAAAATTAATTTAAATGATGATATGAGCATTATGATTATCGAAAGCTTATCTGACAATTATAATTATGATTTAAATAATAAAACAATATCATTTGAAAAAATAAAACTTTAATAGGCGCTGATTAAAATGTATGAAGAGAGCAAGAACTCCAAGAACATTAAAAACTATGATTTGTTTTTACTTTACAATGAAAACAAAGACATTGAATTAAGAAATCAAATTTTTGATAAATATAAATATATGGCTGATATTATATCCAGAAAATACAGCAATAGAGGTATCGAATATGACGATATCTATCAAATTGCATGCATGGGACTAATTTTTGCCATAGAGAGATTTGACGTATCAAAGGGATTTGAATTTACAAGTTTTGCCACACCCACCATATTGGGAGAAATTAAAAAATACTTCCGAGATAAGGGATGGGCTATTAAGGTGCCCAGAAAAATACAGGAAATATCAAGAAAAGTCAATGAATACAGCAGTATTTTGTCAAGTCTACTCCACAGAGCACCAACCATCAAAGAAATCGCTCAGTATGCAAACAGCACGGAAGAAGAAGTTTTGGAAGCATTTGAAGCAGGTAAAATGTTCAATTATCAATCCCTTGATGAAAAATTTGATTTAAACAGCGATGACAATGACTTATCCCTTATGGATGTTGTGGGAGATGAAGATAAATATTACACTAAAATTGAAAATGAAGATTTCATAAACAAATCCATGGACAAATTGAATGATTTAGAAAGAGATATAATCATTCAGAGATTTTATCAAAATAAAACTCAAAGCGATATTGCCAAAGAACTAAATATATCCCAAATGACTGTATCAAGAATAGAAAAAAAATCTTTGGAAAAATTAAGAATTGAATTCTATAAATAGCAGGAGGATTTATGAAAAATAAAGGCAAATTATTTGTAATGGGGATTGTTGCGATTGTATTTTTGGCTATCAATTCCTTCGGAAGCGCCGTAAAATTTGCCACAGATTACTTGTGGTTTAAAGAAGTAGGCTATACCCAAACATTTTTAACAAAAATAAAAGCGCAATTTATGATAGGAGTACCTATTTTTATATTATTAAGCATTTTATTATACATATTTATTAAAAGATTAAAGAAAAAGTATGATGAAAAATCGGAAATAATTACGATTAATAAAAAAATCGGTTTTTATATTAAGTTGATTTCTGCAGGTATAAGTCTTTTAATTACAGTTAATATCATATCTTCCATGTGGTTTGAAATTCTTCAGTACCTTAACGGCGGGAATTTCGGAATAACCGATCCTATTTTTAATAATGATATAAGCTTTTATGTATTTAAGCTTCCGCTTATAAATACAGCCGTTAATTCAATAATATCCATATTATTCCTGTTTGTGGTTGTTATTGTGCTGTTTTATGCTTACCTTGCCATTAAGGACAGCGTAAAAAATATATCCGAACAATTTGAAAATATTCAGCAGTTTCCCCGACAGCAAATAGATTTAAGCAGCGTTTTGAACAAGGAATTTGCAGAAAAAATCATAAATCAACTTTCGATTACAGGTATTTTTATATTTATATTCTTAGGCATAAGGTATGTGCTAAAAAGCTATGATTTGCTTTATTCTCAGCTGGGAAGAGTATTTGGGGCAGGCTATACGGATATAAACATAACATTGAATTTGTACAGAATATTAGCGGTAGGATGTGCGGTTGCGGCAGTTACGTTTTTTATCGGTTCAAGAAAAAGAAGTTTGAAAACAGCACTTATAGTTCCGGTTGCTCTTATTATTATAACAATTGTCGGAACAGGTGTGGCAGGAGCCGTAGAAAATTTTATTGTTGAACCCGATCAGCTGTCAAAAGAAACAAAATATATGGAGTACAGCATAAAGAGCACCCAAAATGCATACAGCTTGGAGGATGTACATGTAGTTCAGTTTCCTGCAAATAATGATTTGACTATTGAAGATATAAGAAATAACCAAGAAGTAATAGATAATGTAAGAATTAACGACCAGGAGCCCTTAATTCAGGTTTATAATCAGCTTCAAGGTATCAGACCCTATTATGCATTCAATGACGTGGATGTTGACAGATACGTAATTGACGGCGTTTACAAGCAGGTTTTTCTGTCAGCCAGAGAGCTTGACCAAACAAGATTAAATGAACAGGCAAGAACATGGGTTAACCAATATTTGAAATATACTCATGGATACGGAATAACCCTGTCCACCGTAAATAATGTTACGCCACAGGGACAGCCGGAAATGCTGGTAAAGAATATTCCGCCCGATACGAATACGGATTTTCTGATTAACAGACCGGAAATATATTTTGGAGAAAGAACAAATGAATATGTAATTGTAAATACCGATGAAAAGGAATTTGATTATCCTTCAGGTGCAGACAATGTTGAAACTCTGTATGAAGGTGAAGCCGGAATTAACCTTTCATTTGTAAACAGGCTTTTGTTCAGTATACGAGAAGGCAGCTACAGATTGTTGATATCTAACAATATAGACAAAAATTCCAAAATTTTAATCAACAGAAATATAATGCAAAGAGTTTATTCAATAGCTCCCTTCATGTATTATGACCCGGATGCATATGTTGTTGTAAATCAGGATGACGGAAAGCTATATTGGATAATTGAGGGGTTTACGGTTAGTGACAGATATCCTTATTCACAACCGACAGACCAATTTATTGAAGGAAAAAGAGTTAATTATATAAGAAACTCCGTAAAGGTCGTTATAGATGCATATGACGGATCAATCGATTTTTATGTTATTGATGAAAATGATCCTATTATTAAAACCTATGAGAAAATATTTACGGATTTACTGAAGCCAATCGATGAAATGCCCGAAGGAATAAAAAGTCATATAAGATACTCGCAGGCATACTTTGATATTCAGTCCGAAATGTACAGATTGTATCATATTGAAAATCCTACCGTATTCTTTGGAAGGGAAGACTATTGGGATTTGGCAAATGAAAAGTATATGAGTTACGGTGAAGAACCTGCAGGTTCAAGCTATCTTATGTTTAAACTTCCCGGCGAAGAGGATGTGGAATTTTTATTAACCGCTCAATACACGCCTCAGAATAAAGACAACATGATAGCACTTTTGGCAGCTCGAAATGACAAGGATAATTACGGTGAGCTTGTATTATACGAATTCCCGAAAACAAAGACTATTCCGGGACCAAATATGATTGAAACAAAAATTGACCAGGATACAGTTATATCTTCACAACTGACACTGTGGAGCCAGATGGGTTCAACCGTTTTAAGAGGAAATACTCTTGTGGTACCAATAGAGGATTCATTGCTTTACGTAGAGCCTATATATTTGAAATCGGACACGGAAAGCAACTTTCCGGAAATGAAAATGGTTGTTGTATCATTCGGCGATAAAATATTGATGGAACCGACATTAGACAAAGCAATAGAAAGTCTTTTCGGCATAGCTGCAAAAGAACCACAAAAACCTGAAACGGAATATGAAGATACAAATATAAATGACTTAATAAATCAAGCCAACATTGTGTTCACCGATGCAAATAAAGCTTCGGAAAACGGAAACTGGGCGGAATACGGCAGGAAATTAGAAGAATTGGAAAAAATATTAAACCAATTAAATATTTTAATAAACGGTGAACAACAAAGTCAAGAGGAGGCTGCGGAATAAATTAAAATGCACCCCAAAAGATAAACTTTTGGAGGTGCATTTTTATATTTGACAATCTTTGACTTTTTTAATTCCCAATTCTGTAATTCTTGTTCCGCTTCTGCCCCTGCCTATTGTTATTAATCCCTTTTCTTTTAAATTTTGCAAAACATTCCTTAAGCTTGCGTCACCTATATGTATATTCATTGACTTTAACTTTGTGTTTAGCTCCATGCGCCCTATACCATGGAAAAGTTGTGTATTATCCATAATTATTTTTAAAATTTCCGTTTCAATATCAGTGCTTTGCAAAGAATGTGAAGAATTATGTACAGCAGGCGATGCATTTAAAGCATCAAAAATGTATTTAGGAAGCTTTGACAAAGTATTGTAATGTATGGCTGCGCTTTCAAGCTCTCGTACATTTCCCGGCCATGTATATTCATATAACAATTTCTTATCGGGTTCAGTCAGCTGCTTGTATTTTAACTCTAAGAAATTTGACATTAACGGAAGTATGTCCTCTCTTCTGTTTCTCAAGGGTTCAATATTTATGGTAATTACATTTAAACGATAATATAAATCTCTTCTGAAATTACCCTCTTCAACTTCACTTGATAAGTTCTTATTTGTAGCAGCGATTATTCTTGTATCAATTTTTATAACCCTGTCACTTCCGATACGCATAATTTGGCGTTCCTGCAAAACACGAAGAAGTCTTGATTGAAGATTGGGAGATATATCACCTATTTCATCAAGAAAAATCGTTCCTCCGTTGGCTTGTTCAAAAAGCCCCAATTTTCCGTTTTTTCTTGCGCCGGTGAATGAACCGCTCTCATATCCGAATAATTCACTTTCCAATAACGATTCCGGAAGCGCTGCACAGTTTATGGCAACAAAGGACATATTTTTACGCTTAGAATAATTATGTATGGATTGGGCAATAAGCTCTTTCCCCGTACCGCTTTCACCAGTAATTAAAACAGTATGGTCTGTTAATGCCACTGTTTTTGCAGTATTGATGCATTCGTTCATTGCCGCAGATTCATGAATTATATCAGAAAAATTATATTTTGCGTACAAACCTTTTTTTTCTATTAATTTTCTTGCATTTATTTCTATATCTATTAAATCTTTTTCATTTTGAAAAACAATATAGTAACCCATTATTTCATCCATCAGCATAATAGGTGTTTTTTCAATAAAATATTGTACTTCGTTTATGGTTACACCTGATTTTGGCATTGTTTCTTCCTGAATCAGTGAATAAATTTCACTTTCCATCATATCAGGCAGTAAATTGTTATCATTTATGTCAAACAATGCCTTAGCCTTATTGTTTGAAAAAAGCAAATCATACTTTTCATTTGTAACAATCAAGGCTGAAGGCGAATCATTAATTACACTGTCGTAAACATAGTTTTTTACAAAATTGTTTAAATAATCATTATAAATATAAATATCCGGTTCGGCTAATGACCTTATATGCCGAACTAAATTTCTGTTTGTTAATTCGAAGTTTAAATTTAGCCTCATCATTAAACGCAGAAGGGTATCAAAACTGATTTCTCTGTATCCTATATTTATTGTTTGCTGTATGTGCTCCGGAACTAAATGCATTTCATTTTGTGTTATGCATACCTTGAAATTTTTGTAAATTGGATTATTTGCATCATTTGGGTCGAAAGGCATTAAATTAATGTGACTGAAGCCTAATTCATAAAGGGAACACAGAGTTTGAACTGATGATTCATAGGTATCATTAACTACCAATACATCAGTGTTTTTATGAACTTTCGATACCTCACCAAGATTCTTTTTCTTTAGGCTTCTGTACATGAATATAATATTGTTATAATTTGTAATACATTCCTTAAGAGGATAAAGCATTGTTTCCTCAGTCAGTATATATGCATCTGCATCTATTTTGAAATTTTTGGTTAAATCTGTTAAATAGTAATTTTCAACTATAATGTAATTCTTAAATATACCTTCTAAGCTATCTTGTAAATATTTAATAACTTCCTGATTATCACTGTTTCTATAAATAACTGCAACCTTTTTCATATGTTCTCCTTAACCATAAAATATATATATATTATACTACAAAATTATCCCATTTAATAGGATTTAATAGAAAAACAATTTAAGCACTTTAGTATGGTTTAGGTTTTTAATGAATAATTAAAAAGGGATTTAATAAGTTGTATCTTATTAAATCCTAATATTTAATATAATGTATCATAAATTTTACTAAAGATTATTTTTTAAAAAATATTTTTTTATTTAGTAGGAAAGTTCTCAAATAAATAAACAAAGAAAAAAGCACAAA
>ENA-UOOE01000511-UOOE01000511.1-fermentation-metagenome-genome-assembly--contig:-NODE-511-length-38174-cov-152.880401_pt1 | contig 38174 bp, 25 predicted proteins | sample MGYA00245776_ERZ724021 | MGnify/ENA primary metagenome ERZ724021 (study PRJEB28704, sample SAMN03018321) | fermentation metagenome | biome: anthropogenic terrestrial biome; feature: soil... | reverse complement strand
ATTGCATTTCCAAGTGTTGTTGTACCTGAACCTGATGCACCAAGAATATGAACAATTTTGGGGTTGAACATTTCTATTCTGCTGTCATAATATTTTTCTTGAAATGAAACCGCAGATTTAATTTCTGATGCCGAAAATACAATCCCATCCGATATAGCAACAAGCTTATCTTCAATATCATCTTCACGATGTACAATTGCGATAACCCTACCCGTAAATTCATCAAGCGGTCTATTCTCTCCATAAATATATACATCAAGTTCTTCGCCGTCGGGTGCAATTACACCATCAATATAACCATAGTTTATGGGATATATCATATCATCATGCTTTGGATGAGCACTGCCAAGCGGACGATCAATTGTTACAGTTACTGTCTTGCCAAGAAAAGACCACACCTGTGCCTTTCGTAAAATATGAGTGATGAACTCTGCCTTGCCATCTGTATATGCTAATCTGTCAGTTTGGTATTTACTCATAAGTCCAAGCTTTAGGGCCTCATATTCTTTTGCAGCATCAGGTTTTGCATTCAAATAATTTCTGAAGTTTATGTAATTATGCCATTCTTTGCTGCCTGATTTAACCACATGAATATAATGTGTTCTTATATCAGCATTTTGATCACCACATACAAAAAGCATATCTCCCGGCACATTGTGCTCACAATGCATAAATCCTGATTGTTCAAGTGCAGGAATAAGCTTTGCTATTTCGTCATAATTGTTTACCGCAACGGCAATATCAATTATCGGCTTAGCCTTGATATTCACAATTGAAGTACTTCCGACATGTTGAATATCAGCTGCAGCATTGCCAAATATGGCCTTTAACTTTTCTATTGTTTGAGCTGCATTTTGTTCCCATGCTTTATCATGGTCACACAGCTTAACTATTCCCCGTTTTAATCCAAGCATATTTTTAACCTTCCTATACTAAAATCTTGATATTTTCTACAAAGTCTTCTGTACCTGCACACTTGCGTTTTCATTATTAATCAGAAGCCTATTTATGTAGAAGCTACTCCATAAGTCCAAACTATAAATTAAATCTTCTATTTCATTAATTCATTAGTTGCAATGAATCATGGCATTACACCGGCAACATAAGTGGATGGATGAAAAGTGAAGCTACATCAGGGGCAATAGGTCCAAAAGCCAGCAATTTTAATTCATCGAATCAACTAAAGGAAGCTGCATTATTACTCCTTTGCGAAATGTGAAATTTATTTAATCTTCCTCTGGCTCCAATAAACTGCCTTCGAATGTCAAATGCCAAGAGGCTGGCACCGTGCTCGTTAGTATCTTGATCGGTTAACTTGGTCGGTCAAAGCGACTAAGTTAACCGACTAAGTTATTTCCTATAGTATTTCTGATTACGGCTATTCGGTTTATCCGGAATCGTCATTTCAATCAATCCCTGTTCCAATGCAGGATTCAGATAATTCTTTCTAAATGTCGGTCTGTGAGATAAGCCGAGACGTTTCATTATCTCCGAAGCTGATAATGTTTCATCACTCAGTGCTTCAAGCAATTTTACAACTTGCACAGTCATATCAGACTGCGGTGTGCTTTCAGCATTCCCGACGACAGTTATCTGTTTTAATGTATCTGCAATTATTTCAAGCATCAGTTCTACAAAAGCAGAACTGTCAGCTTCTTTATCTGATTTGCCAAGAGCATCATAATACTCTTTCTGACGTGTCCTTATTAATTCTTCAATTGGCAGCCAGTAAAACAATTCCTTCCACTGTCCCAGCAGTAAGCTGTGCCACATTCTGCCCATACGTCCATTTCCATCAGCGAACGGATGAATAAACTCAAATTCATAATGAAAAATCGCACTTTTGATCAGCGGATGCATTTCAGAATTCTGATGCCACGCAAACAAATCATGAATTTGTCCGGGCACCAAATTCGCCGGTGGTGCCATATGCACAACTACATCTCCATCAAACACACCGACATCGCCAGAACGAAATCTGCCATTTTCAGGTATCAACCCATTCATCATCATTTTATGTGCTTTCAAAAGATCATCTACAGAAGCCGGATTCAGATTTAGCATCATTTCGTAGGTTTCATATGCGTTATGAACTTCTTTTATCTCATTCGGATTACCAAGGATGTGTTTTCCGTCAATAATAGCTGTTACCTGTTCCAGAGACAATGAATTATGCTCAATGGCAAGCGATGAGTGTATTGTTCTGATTCTGTTTTCTTTGCGAAGATGTGGATTTAGATTGCCGTGCGACAAGACTGTAACACGTCCAACCTGTTCACTGATTTCCGCAACCAGATTTGTTATTTTATCTGTCATGTGAAATGGCGGTTTGTATTTGCTCATATTTATCCCCTCCTAAATTCAAATTTATCATTTTAAAAAGTATATGACTAATCATTTTGCTATCTAATATTCCGTATGATGACTAGTCTAATTATATCATTTTATCTGCTTTTGTTGCCATAGTAAACTTGTCAATTCAGCCCCACTTTTACAGTAGTAATAATATCCACTCGGCCCTGCATTTTCGGGGCTTTAGATATGTTCTTATAATAAAAACTTCCGCAACCTAGAACCCGGCTTGAATATGAGTTCAAAATCACGGAAATCCCTTTATTCCAAAATGCTTTGACGTTCTTACTTCCCCACTCTTGACATCAAGCATACCGTCTCCACGTTCCCGTCCTTGGAAACACAAAGAAATAAACTTTTTACAGCCTTAAAAGTTTTGAAGTAAAATCTTCAAAGCCGCAGAAATATTTCTTGTGAAATATACCAACGGTTTTAAACCCTATACTTGTATGAAAGCTGAAGGAAGCTTTATTGCCTTCAGGGGCAGTATTTACAAGTACTAGTATACCCTTATCTGGGTTATTTGCTTTTATAAACTCATAAAGCTTTCTTCCTAAGCCTAAGCCTTCATACTCCCTCTTTACTGCAATTTGTTCTGAATAAATACAGTTATCTATATTACCTTGCAGTATAGTATCACCTAGTAACTCCTCAGGATATTGAGTATTAAACCACAAAAAACCTGCCATACTGCCATGAAGTCTCGCTGCAATAAAATTATCTATATTTTGTTCAATATATTCTTCAGGAATTATTCTTAATAGAACCCCTTTATCTTTGTCTTTAGCATAACTTATATTAAGCTCCCTTGAAATATCATGTATAGCTCTTGCATCTTCCTTTTTAGCTTTTTCTATAATTAACATAAAACTCATCCCTTAATTATTTTATTTATTATTTTTTTCACAGCATTTATTTTTCGAATGTCTTTCAACCAAACACCTCACTTCCTTTTAGGCTTGTGTAGCCCTCTATTTTTTGAATAAGAACACACTTGTCAGAATGGCAAAAGCAATATCCGATATTCTAATTTTATCAAATAAGACGATTGCAGCCGCTCTGTCTGTTTAAAAGCCCAACTATAAGGGCTTTGTCTTTTGCAAAAGTTAATTATCTGACCTTTTTATAGGTCAATAATAGAATATTCATAACCTAATGTTGTTATAAATTTGTACATATCGTCTGTAGAAATGAAAATAGTTTTAGCTGCATATATGCTTATATTAAATGTAACTTCTTTATAAATCTATTATTCATTAAAAAATGCATCCTTAAGTAAGTTTAATGCTTCTTCAAAATCTTCCTCAGCTACTCCGGATAGGCACAATAAAATTCTTGGATAACCCTTTTTCTCATTTAAATCCAGTGGCTTTACTAAAATCCCTGCGCTAGCTGCTCTTTTAACAAGCTCACTTGATGACATATCTGTTTTAACCTCAAGTTGAGTTAAAAAACCTCCTAGGCTTGGAATTGCTTCAGCCTTATCTTTAAAAATCTTTTTAACACAGGCACAAAAAGTATTGCTTTTAGTTATGTACAGTTTTCGGGCTTTTTTAATTATTTTATTAAGATGTCCATCACGAATAAATTGGCATAGAGCTATTTGTTCGGTTATTGATGCAGTTTGATTATAATTTTTTCCCACCTTTTCATATTCATCAACTAAACCTATTGGTAAAACCATAAAACTAATTCTAACTGAAGGAAGAAGTAATCTTGAAAAAGTGCCCATATATATAACATTTTGTCCCCCATCTAAACTTTGAAGGGACGGCACAGGCCTTACATAATATCTAAATTCACTATCAAAATCATCCTCTATTATTAAACATCCATGTGATTTTGCATATGAAAGCAAAGATAATCTCGTTTTAATTGGCATAACATCTCCCCATGGAGTGGTATGGGATGGGGACGTATATATAATCTTAGGGCTTATTTTTTCAAAATCTGACAAATCATTTGTTAAATTTCCGTAAAAAATTGTTTTAAATCCCCTATCTCTAAACACTACCCTTCCTTTAACAAAATCAACACCGGTAAATACAACAGGTGAAGATGTTTTTATTAAGGAACATAAAATATTAAGCAAACTTTGTACGCCTGCTCCAACTACAATTTGCTCAGGCTCGCATATAACTCCTCTATGCTCTGACACATAATGAGTTATGGCAAGTCTTAAATCATATTCGCCCTTTGTATCTCCATAATGTAAAAGCCTTTCTTTATTGCGAAGTGCGCTTTTTATATACCTGCTCCATAAATCAAAATCAAAACTTTTACTATCCACAGAATAACTTACAAAATCATAGGATGGCTTTTTCTTGTTTACTACCTTTGTATATTTCTTTTTAGTAGGTTTTTGGATATCACTATAATTTACTTCACAAACATAAAAGCCGCTTCCCGGTTTTGAAATTATATACCCTTCTGCTGACAGCTGAAGATATGCAGCCTCAACAGTAGTCCTGCTTATCATCCTTTCAAGTGCACACTTTCTTATGGACGGCAGTTTAGCTCCAGGCTTTAGCTTCCCTGAAACTATTAAATCCTTATAATGATTATATATTTCAATATATAATGGTAGCGATTCAACATTTGTATTGCTTTTCATAAAATATCATCCCCTAACTGTTATGTCTAAAATTTTATTTTTGTATATTTTAATGATAACATTCATATTTTAAAATATAGTACTAAATGAATCAAGTATTCTTGTCCCAAACATGATTCGCCAAAACTTGACTTCTTATTTTATTTGGACTATCATTACTTATTATTAATTTGGTGCTATACGCTATTTTGTGTTAGTATAATACTGATGTATATATACAAAAAAATACATCAATCATCATAATAGAGCATAATATAGCATAATATAATAATAATAAGTTTGATATAGATAAGGGGGGAAATAGCTTTATAAGCTGGGTTATATGGAACAGGTTTTACATTTAGGTTTAGATGTAGGGTCAACAACTGTTAAACTCGTGGTTTTAGACAATAATGCTAAAATGCTTTACAGCAAATATCAAAGACATTTCTCAGATATAAAAAGTACTATTTTTAAACTTATCTGTGAAGGATATAATAAGTTTAAAAATAGCAAAATTACAGTAATGGTAACAGGCTCAGGAGGACTTTCTGTAAATAAATGGCTGCATATACCATTTATACAGGAAGTTACTGCTTGTGTAAGTTCCATTGAAAAATTTATACCTGATACAGATGTTGCAATTGAACTCGGAGGAGAAGATGCTAAGATAACTTATTTCAGCGGAAGCATGGAGCAGAGGATGAATGGTTCATGTGCAGGGGGGACGGGAGCCTTTATAGATCAGATGGCATCCCTTCTTCAAACTGATGCTTCAGGATTAAATGAGCTTTCAAAAAAGCATAAGGTTATATATCCTATTGCCTCACGCTGCGGTGTTTTTGCAAAAACAGATATTCAGGCATTACTAAATCAAGGAGCTGACAAACATGATATTGCAGCTTCAGTATTTCAATCAGTTGTAAATCAGACAATAAGTGGACTTGCCTGTGGAAGACCAATAAAAGGAGAAGTTGCATTTTTAGGAGGTCCATTAAGCTTTTTATCTGAACTTCGAAAAAGGTTTATAAAAACGCTAAAATTAAAGGACAACGACGTAATATTCCCTAAAAATTCCGAATTATTTGTTGCTATGGGGGCCGCAATTGCTTCAAAAGATGAAGATGCCATCTCATTTGGGGACTTGAAGCAGAGAATTTCAGGTTTAAATTCTTTACCAGATTGTGAAGTAGGAAAGATGAGGCCTTTATTTTTAAACCAAGAAGAGCTAGATGAATTCAGAAAAAGACATGAAAGCCATAAAGCAAAAAGAGGGGATATATCAACTTATCATGGAAAATGCTTTTTAGGCATTGATGCAGGCTCCACAACTACAAAGGCAGTTTTAATTGATGGGGAAGGTACAATACTTTACTCATATTATGGAAGCAACAAAGGTAACCCACTGGCGCTTACTGTTGAAATACTAAAGGAAGTATACGCCATTTTGCCTCAAGATGCAAAAATAGTTAATTCTGCTGTTACAGGCTATGGAGAGGAACTCATTAAAGCAGCACTTCATATAGACATAGGAGAGGTTGAAACTATAGCTCATTATAGAGCTGCAGAATTCTTTCTTCCTGGTGTAGACTTTATACTTGACATTGGCGGTCAAGATATGAAATGCATGAGAGTAAAAGATGGCGTTATAAATAGTATACTTTTGAATGAAGCATGCTCATCAGGGTGCGGCTCGTTTTTGGAAACCTTTGCACATTCATTAAATATGGGAGTAGAGGATTTTCTTAATGCAGGGCTCACAGCGGACAAACCTGTTGACCTTGGCTCAAGATGCACTGTTTTTATGAATTCAAAAGTTAAACAGGCTCAAAAGGAAGGGGCAACAATTGGTGATATATCTGCAGGGCTTTCATATTCTGTTATAAAAAATGCACTGCTTAAAGTTATAAAATTAAGAAATCCCGATGAAATTGGAGATAAGGTAATTGTACAGGGAGGAACTTTCTATAGTGATTCAGTGCTTAGAAGTTTTGAACTTATATCTGGTAAGGAAGCAGTAAGACCAGATATTGCAGGGCTCATGGGTGCATTAGGTGCTGCACTGATTGCTAAGGAAAATTATAGCGAAGGGTATAAATCAACCCTTATTGATGTGAATGGATTAGATTCTTTTACATGTAAAGCATCAATGAGAAGATGCGGGGGATGCACAAATAACTGTCTGCTTACAATAAGCAACTTCCCTAACGGAGAAAAATATATTACTGGAAACAGATGTGAAAAAGGCAGCGGTCTTAATAAAAAGGAAGAAAATATACCCAATCTTTATGATTACAAATATAAAAGAATTTTTGGATACGAACCTTTGAGTATTAAAGAGGCTGAAAGAGGGACAGTAGGAATACCAAGAGCGCTGAATATGTATGAAAACTATCCGTTCTGGTTTACATTTTTTACTAAACTTAAGTTTAGGGTGGAACTATCAGCGCCATCATCAAGAGCCTTATATGAAAGCGGAATAGGAACTATTCCCTCAGAATCAGTGTGCTATCCTGGCAAGATGGTGCACGGGCATATAATGGATCTTATAAACAAAGGAATAAAATTTATATTTTATCCCTGCATATTTTATGAAAAGAAAGAACAGCAGGATGCCAATAATCATTTAAATTGTCCTGTTGTCATATCATATGCTGAAGTTATAAAAAACAATATGGATGAGCTTAATGAAAATAAAGTTAACTTTATGAATCCTTTTCTTTCTTTCGATGATAAGGAAAATCTAAAAAAAAGGCTCTATGATGTACTAAAGAAAGATTTTCATATTCCAAGGAATGAGATAAACGAGGCTGTTGATAGTGCATGGCAGGAAAAAGAAAACACAAAGCAGGATATAAGGGACAAGGGAGAGAAAGTTTTAAAATATTTAAAGGAAACTGGGAAAAAAGGCATAGTACTTGCAGGACATCCATATCATATTGATCCCGAAATAAATCACGGAATTCCTAACTTAATTACTTCACTTGGTATGGCAGTTTTAACAGAGGATTCTGTAGCTCATTTAGGGAAAGTTGAAAGGCCTTTAAGGGTGGTTGATCAGTGGACATACCATGCAAGACTATATGCTGCTGCCAGCTTTGTAGCAACACAAAATAATGTTGAGCTTGTTCAATTAGACTCATTTGGATGTGGACTTGATGCTGTAACTACAGATCAGGTACAGGAGATACTTGAAAACTATGGCAAAATTTACACTTCACTTAAAATTGATGAAGTTAGCAATTTAGGAGCTGTAAAAATTAGATTGCGTTCTTTAAAAGCTGCTATGGAAGAAAGGGATAAAAACAACTTTGTGCCTGAGAAGAAAGGCCCAATGACAAAAAAGGTTGTTTTTACTAAGGAAATGAGAGAAACGCATACTATACTTGCTCCTCAAATGGCTCCTATACACTTTCAGTTTATACAAGAAGCTCTGAACTCATGCGGCTACAACTTGGAAATACTCCCATCTGTTGACAAAAAAGCAATAGATGAAGGGCTTAAATATGTAAACAATGATGCCTGCTATCCGTCAATAATTGTTGTTGGCCAGGTTATTTCTGCACTAAAATCAGGTAAGTATGATTTAAATAATACATCAGTAATTATGACGCAGACAGGAGGAGTTTGCAGGGCTTCAAATTATATAGGCTTCTTGAGAAAAGCTTTAAAAGATGCAGGCTTTGGAAATATACCTGTAATATCTGTAAATTTTGCAGGATTAGAGAGTAATCCTGGGTTTACATATTCAATGGATATGGCCGAAAAATGCATGATTGCACTTTTATATGGTGAACTCCTTATGCAGGTAGTATACCGCGTAAGGCCTTATGAGAAGGTAAAGGGTTCTACAAATAAATTATATGAAAAATGGGTAGGAAAATGCAAAGAATCCGTAAGAAGCAGTGATAAGAGCTTATTCAAGAAAAATATAAGAGCAATAATATACGACTTTGATAATCTTGAAATTAATGATATTAAAAAGCCTAAAGTAGGGCTTGTAGGAGAGATTCTTGTAAAGTTCCATCCAATTGCAAATAACAATATCGTTGATTTACTTGAAAAAGAAGGTGCTGAAGCTGTTGTACCTGATTTAACAGGTTTTGTAGAGTACTGTGCATATAATGAAAAATTTAAGCACAAATATCTTTCAGGGAAGGGGCTAAGTAAAACAATAGGGGATCTTGTAATACTTTATATAGAATATTATAGAAGAGATCTTAAAAATTTACTTAAAAAGAGTAAAAGATTTAAGCCTCCAACAACAATAATGCATCTTGCTAAAATTTCTTCTCCCGTTTTGTCAATGGGAAACCAGGCTGGTGAAGGATGGCTTCTTACAGCTGAAATGATAGAGCTTATAGAAAGCGGCGTTAATAATATTATATGTATGCAGCCATTTGCATGCCTGCCAAATCACATAACAGGCAAGGGCATGCTAAAAACACTTAAAGCTAGATACCCGCAGTCAAACATTACTGCTATAGATTTTGATCCGGGTGCCAGCGAAGTAAACCAGCTGAACAGAATAAAGCTTATGCTTTCAACAGCATTTAAAAATTTGTATAAAGAAGAAGAAAACGAGAAAGGCTTTTCTGCTGATAATTAAAGCAGCATGATTCATTAAGTGCTGCTTTATAGTAAGTGCACTTAGGATTGGCTTACCTGGCTGCCTATTTTAAAATAGGCAGCTTATGACTTCGCTTAATGCTGGACAAATTGTAAAAATATAGAGGGGGTATCTATAAAATTTGTCCAATATAAATAGCAAAATTTAAAATTCTATATTGAGCAAATATAAAAAGGAGGCCAATATTTTAATGAAAGTTATTTTTATTTCTCCTGCAGCAGATATTAGGAGAAATCCATTTTACAGATTTGGTGGAAATGTTTACGGACACAAGAATAACATAACAGGTCCTTTAATATTGGGACATATTTTAAAAAATTCTGGCTGTGATGTGGAATGCTACGAGGAGTTATATGCAGATCCAGATTATTCAAAAATGAGCGACGCTGATGTTGTGTGCATATATACCATGACTTGTAATGTAAAACGTGCCTATGAAATAGCTGACTTTTTCAGAAATGAAATGAAAAAGAGAGTGCTAATTGGCGGTATGCATGCAACTTCAATGCCAGAAGAAGCACTTTGCCATGCTGATCAGGTAATAGTTGGAGAAGCAGAAAATGTAATTGAAGACGTTATTTATGGCAAAATAAAAGATAAGATAGTTTATGCAACTCCTCCGCAAAATCTTGATGAGATTCCTTTTCCAGATTATACGCTGTTAAAGACTCCTACAAAAGCAGCAAATGTTATGACTTCAAGAGGATGCCCGTTTGCATGCAATTTTTGCACAACTTCCAGGATGTTTCATCCATATAGGAAAAGGACACCAGACAACGTAATTGAAGAATTGAAGATTTATAAAAAAGCAGGCTTTAAATATGTAAATTTTGAAGACGATAATTTCACAGCAGACAAGAAAAGAGCAAAAGAAATATTAAGGAAAATGATAGACAATGACGTTGTTTTCAAGGAAACTTTTTTCTTTGGAAGAACTGATATGGCAAATGATGAGGAACTGCTGGATCTTTTAAGCAGAGCTCATTTAAGAAGAACTCTTATAGGGATAGAATCTTTGAATCAGGATTCCCTGGATTATGTAAACAAAAAGCAGAGCATTGAAGATATTAAAAGATGCGGTGAAAAATTGTCCAAGTATAAAATTAAAATGATAGCAAGTATAGTACTGGGACTCGATTATGACGGCATAGAAGATATTGATAAAACTGTACAGTTCTGCAAAGATATAAATGCATATCAGCTTCAGCCAGCTGTACTTACACCGTATCCTGGTACTCCTGTATTTGAGCAATTTGAAAAAGAGGGAAGAATGTTAACAAAAGAGTGGGAGTATTACGATATGACAAATGTTGTTTTTAAACCTGCAAAAATATCTCCTGCTGATTTGCAATGTGAATTTTTTAAAGCTGCCAAAAACTTCTATTCATTCAGTGGTGCAATGAAAACATTTAAGACCTTTGGTTTTGATGCAGGAATGCGAAGGCTTGGCTTTTGGTTTTTTACAAGATTTGGGGTGCCATATTTTAATCATTCATCAGAAAAGAACAATGGGAACTTATTTTACAGATTGAAACACGGTTTTTAATGTATTTAATGTGTATTTAATGTGGGACAGTTAAGAAATGTTTTACATATAAAGGCATTGGACAAGGCATGGGACGGTTAAGAAATACTTCTTAACCGTCCCTAATATGCTTATTTTACTATATTTTATTCTGTCAGATTTTAAAATTAGCTTATCATACTTATTTTCTTAGCTTTTCTATTTCCTCAGCTACAAATTGTACTTGAGGTCCTACGATAACTTGAATATTATTGGGTCCAGTAACTTTAACCCCAGGAATATTTGCTTTTTTAATTTTGCCTTGATCTACTTTATTGATATCCTTTACTTCTACTCTTAAACGAGTAATGCAATTCTCAATTGAAACTATGTTGCTATCTTCACCTAATCCTTCATATATTATAGATGCCATGGTAGCATATTTACTATTATTTGAATTTGACTTCAAATTCAAAGCTGCATCAGTTCCATTTAATTCTACATTAAATTGTTCTGTTCCTGCCTCTAATGGTTCTCTGCCAGGAGTAGCTATATTGAATTTAACAATTAAGAACTTGAACAGTTCATAATAAATTAAACCAAATATTAATCCTTGTACAAGAAGCATGTATGGCTTATTAGCTAATGGAAGTCTAGAACTTAATACAAAGTCTATAAGACCTGCACTAAACCCAAAGCCTGCTGTCCAATGGAAAAATGCAGAAACTGCTAATGAAAGACCAGTTAATGCAGCATGTACAATATATAATCCAGGTGCAACAAACATAAATGAGAATTCAAGAGGTTCAGTAACACCAGTTAAGAATGAAGCAAATCCTGCTGCAAACATCAATGATCCTACCTCTTTTTTACGTTCTGGTTTTGCTGTCTTATATATTGCAAAAGCAGCACCAATCAAACCAAACATCATTATTGGGAAGAAACCTGCTTGGTACATCCCTGTTACACCCTTAACTCCAGTACCAGCCCAGAAGTTTCCAATATCATTGATATTAGCTACATCAAACCAGAATACTGAATTCAAAGCATGATGTAAGCCTACTGGAATTAAAAGTCTATTAAAGAATCCATATAAGCCTGCTCCAATAAAACCTAATCCACTAATTGCTTCACCAAAAGCTACTAATCCGCTGTATACAATAGGCCATATAAAATAGAATATTCCGGAAACTACTAACATTACAGCAGAGGTAACAATTGGTACCAGCCTTTTCCCACTAAAAAACGCTAACGCATCTGGTAGTTTTACTTCGCTGAAACGGTTGTACATCGAAGCAGCGACTAATCCTGACATAATTCCTATAAATTGATTTTGTATTTTCCCAAATGCAGCATTTACTTGTGATGGATCAACTCCTTTGATCATAGCTACTGTATTTGTTGAAAGCAAGGTTGTAATTACCAAATAAGCTACCAACCCGCTCAATCCAGCTGAGCCATCTCTCTCTTTTGCCATTCCTAGTGCAACACCTACAGCAAATAGTATTGCCATATTGTCGATGATAGATCCACCAGCCTTTATGAGGAATGCAGCTACAGGGCTTCCGCCTCCCCAGCCAGATGGGTCAATTGCGTAACCAATTCCTAAAAGAAGCGCTGCAGCTGGCAATACAGCTACTGGTAGCATTAATGAACTGCCAAGTCGTTGAAAATACTTCTTCATTTATAAGTCCCCCTTACATTTTAAATTTTATTTTATATGAGAACACAATAATACCTATTCTATAATCCCCTCCTTTCAATTAAAATAAAATAAAAAGGCACAAGCTATTAATACCATTAATCATGTATTAAAAGCTCATGCCTGATTTGACTCAGTAACACACTTTTTTACTTCTTTAATTCTTTCTATATGTAATGCCAAATATCCCAATTCATCATCAGATACATATATCTTCTTGGTTTTTTCAATATATTCTCCTAATTTTGAAGCTATTTTATAGGACTCTTTAAATTGTTCCTTTATTGTATCTAATAATGGATTTTTAATATACTTTCGTTCTTCCATCCTGCTTATGCTAGCCCTAAGGTGATTTATTAAACGACTATATGTTAATCCAGTATCGTGAATATTAACCGATAATTCTTTCTCAATTATATTCACCAAATCCATTAGAAGTTTAGTATCCTTTATTGTTTCCCCAACTTTTTTGTTTTGCCTTGCTGCATGAATATGAAGAGCTATAAATCCTATCTCAGATTCTGGAATTTCAACCCCTAATCTATCTTTAATCAATGCCGCAGCCTTTTCTCCAATTCTAAATTCATCAGCATATAGGGCCTTAATTTCATAAATAAAGGGATTGCCTATTTCAAATCCTGATTTTAACCTCTCTATGCAAAAACTAATATGATCTGTTAGTGCAATATGTATATGAGCATTTAATGAACCAAATTTTTCTTCAGCAATTGCAATAATTTCTTCACTTACCCCTATAACCTCACCATCTAATTTATTTACAAGCTCATAATATTCTCTCTTTGCGCTCTCATCAAAGGATAGAAATATTTTTTGATCCCTGTCTTACTTAAGTCTATAACTTGCCCTTTCTTTTTACCAAATCCAATACCCTTTTCAACTAAAACTACTTCATCTTTTTTTATTTTATCAAAAGCAAGAATTACATTATTATTTAAAACCTTATTAACAATATACTCTTGCTCACTCAACTTTATCACCACACTATAAGTAAGATAATTAAAAAACTAAAAAAGTCATAAACATATATGAAAAATAACTTATATAGAAGTTTATGCCTAATTTCAATCAGTAACTGACCTTTTACTTAATTTTTATTATATTCTAAAATGTGCAATAAGTCAATAAATTACTTTTCATCATCATTTTACGATTTATAATTTAATTACAAAAGTAAATTATACCCCTTTTAATTTTCCCTGTCTAATTTAGTCTTCCAAATTAAATGGGCTAATTGGGGTTTACAATTGATTTTTTTAATTTTAAAAGAGGTACAATACCCCCTAAAAACAATTCTTATCTGCCCCCCATAAAGGGAGACATATTTTAAATTTAGGAGTAAAATAATATTGTATAAAGTATCTATTTTAAAATTACATTGAAAGCATCCTAAAAAATTCGCCAAGTTTAAATTTAAATAGCAGTAAATAATAAAAAAGTTAAAATGTTTTCTGCTTTATCAGTGATTCTAAGACTCAGGTGGAGTCTGCTTATAAGAAATACCCTTCTTCATCTAAGTCTAAGAAGAGCCAATCCATGGGCGTAGCATCCATCATTCCCCGCCTTAAGCGGGGTATTACGGATGGCAGCCATCGGATAAATTAGGAGGTGATAGCTTGGTTCAATTAATAACAGACAGTTCAGCTGACCTACCCAAGGAACTGATAGATAAATATAATATTTCCATAGTTCCTTTGACGATAATCATTGATGGCAAAGAATATTTAGAAGGTGTAGACCTTACCCCGCAAGAATTTTACGAAAAAATGAGTGCCTCAAAAGAGCTCCCAAAAACATCTCAACCTTCACCATCAACATTTGCTGATACATTCAAAAGATTATCGAGCAAAGGTCCATTGCTTTGCCTGACGATGTCTTCGCACCTTAGTGGCACATATCAATCTGCTTGCATTGGAAGGGATATATCCCATGCAGATGTAACGGTTTTTGATACTTTAGCAGGCTCATTAGGCCATGGCTTGCTAATAATAAAGGCTGCAAAATTAGCAGCAGAGGGACTTTCAGTAGATAAGATAATTGAAGCACTCAAAGAATGCAGAGAACATATTAATATCCTAATTCTCTTAGATACTCTTGAAAATATTGTTAAGGGCGGTAGATTAGATAAATTTAAAGGTTCAATTGCTAAAATACTTGATCTTAAAATTTTATTAGAAGGTATAAATGGAAAAGTTGAAATATCGGAGAAAGTCCGTGGAAAGAAAAAATTTTTAAACAGAACCATAGAAATAATCGGCGAAAGAAAAAAAGATTTCTCAAACACTGTAATTGGGATTACTCATCTAAATAATCCTGATGATGCAGAGTTCTTAAAAAATGAAATAAATAAAAGATATAATCCAAAGGACATATTAATAAATTATATGGGCGCAACAATGGGAACCTATGCTGGAAATGGTGGAATGATTATATCTTTTTGGTAGAAAGAATGAGTAACTGTCATTGACATTTCCTAGTATCAATTGGAACAATAAACAATAGTGACAGTTACTTGATATCTGCCTTACCTAAAAGCTCCATCCCCTTGTACCTGCAGCCCTATAAAAGAATGAGCAACTGTCACTCTCATCTCTCACTTACATCTTCTAAAAAGATTAAGTATCTGTCCCTGAGTTTAAAAGACCAAGTAACTGCCCCAAAGCTACCAAAGATACTGCTGAAACTTCCAATATTATTGCATACGGCTCCCAAATGCCAAAACAAATGGAAAAGCCATTCATACTTGATAATACATATGAACTTGCCATAGGAATTGCATTTAACAAATACTTCATAAAGCTTGCCGAAGATGGTACAAGTCTGCTTCCTATCATAAAAAATACATTCATGCTGACACCTATGCCAATAGCTGTGGTTGTTTTCTTTGTCTTAAAAGAAAAACATCCCATTAAAGTTGATAAAGCAAATACCCCGATAATTTCTGCAAGCATCATTATCATAATGGCTTGCCCTATGCTTAAATTTCCAAAAGAAAATAAGGAGATCATTTTATAACTGGTCTTTAATGCTTTAAATCCCACAACAGAACTTATCATGCCTACTGTGCCCAATACAGCAATTATTGTCAATAAAATCCCATAAAATATTACTGGTAAAATTCTAATCATCATATTCTTTTTATAGGCTTTTGTAGTCGTAATAATTTCCATACTCTCGTCTTCAAAGCTGTCCGAATATGCTCCTGACGCAAAGAATGTAACAAGAAATATAATTATGATAAAAATCACCTGCATATTTTCAAGGGCAGTATAGTAAAGGTAATATCCAGGGTATTGAGCAAATGGAATTTTTACTTCATTCAATTTGGTTAGTGCACTTTTCTGCTCTTTTGTTGGGAGCCTTTTTAATAGCACCTTAAATTTATTTCTCCAACATTGATAAAATTCCGCTGCATATTTATCAGGATAATCTTCAATTTTGTTCTCTGTATATAAAATCCCAGGATAATTATGAGTAAGACCACCAATAATAAACGCTTGCGATGTATAACGCCTATCTTCTGATTTTTCGTCTCTAACCTTTTTTAACGATAAAAGAAGATTCTCTTCCTTGATATCTCCTTCATATACAGCTTCTTCTTGTAAACTTACAGCAATATCCTTTTGATCTTCTACTATTATAAGATTTAAACCTACTGTTATAATCAAAATACCTATCACAGAAAACAATGTATATTTTGAACATAAGCGGCGCTTCATTTCCAAAAACAGCATTCTTTTTACCTCCTGACATAATTCCATGAAATCATTATCAAACTTATGAAAAATATCAACATACTAATAAATAGATGAAATTTTAAAGACATCATTGCCTTACCAAAGACAGAAACTACTTGCACCGTGCCAAATTCAGCACCGGAAAATGCCAAACTGCCTGGCATAATTAAGCTCATTGTTTTCAATATTGGAGAATCATCTAACCCCATAGACAATAAAAATCCACTGATAATAATGAGCACGATAATGCTCATTGCTGTTGAAGTTTTATTAACTTTAGATGAAACAAAAGTGGTAAATGCAGAAATTGTAAGTGTTCCAATAAGTCCAAATAATACCATCTTATCCATTAGTTCGCCTAAATTATAGGGCAGTATAGTTGCCCCACAACATACTTGAATTGATGTTTCAAGAGCATTAGCTGGAAGAAAGTGTTTTAAGATTGCAATATATGTTCCCATTCCTGCAGTGTATATTAAAAATCCCATAATTACCGGAATAAAAAGCTTTGCAAATAATAACCCCCTTCGTCCTTCACTTGTTGTAGATATTATTTCATCTAATCCGCATTCCTTATCCCTTGCAATAATTCCGCTTGCAAAAAAGCTCACAATTATTAAAAGTACAAAGCCAAACATCTGAATATGTTCAACTCCATCTCTCCACACTTCAAATCCACCATAGTAAGTATATGGTTTTTCTACCTTATTCCAAGTTTTTAGAGCTAACTCTTTTTCTGCCTGATTTTTAGTACTTGTATCAATTAAATTTTGATAATATAGCTCTTCATTTTCATAAAAATGAGAGCCAAAATCTCTTGAAAACCATGGAAACTTAGGATAGCTTTCTCCTGACATCCTACTTAGCCTGAAACTTTGCGTAACTAATGTATCTGCATAAACTTCCAACTTCAGCAGTTCATCGTTCATTATGATTTCACTTTCATCGCCTTTTCCTTTTGCTGAATCTAAAAGTACCTCACTGCCTCTTTGAAAATTATTAGTAGTCATCTTCCCTGCATATACATTTCTATCCTTTGCAGCAGCTTCTATGGCTTCCATTCCCTTAAGACCTTTATAGCAGCCAGTCATCATAAAACCTTCTGTCCGCCCACCTATAATAAACCAAGCCCATAATCCTCCAAGGATAATAGAAATTAAAATGTAAGATATAAATCTTTTTACATTCATTTGACGTTTTAGTTCAGAAATAAATATATCCATTATTTCGCCCCCCTTACCTTTGAAAGATAATAATCATTTAAATCAGGTTTCATAAGCTTAGAATTTTTAAGCGGCAGCTTTGAAATATATCTAATTCTTACCTTTCCATCCCCTTCATTGTGGAAATTTACAATGCAATACTTCTGCTCTAATATCTTCATTTCTTCATCTTCTACAACTGTTTCAAAGATCATGCCATCAATAGAATTTATTAAAGTATTACATTCTCCTGATTCAATGATTGCTCCGTCTTCCATCAATATGAGATAATTTGCAATAAATTCAACATCCGATACAATATGCGTAGAAAGGATAACAATCTTATCCTTACTAATTGCTGTTAAATATTGGCGAAAATTTCTTCTTTCTTCAATATCCAGTCCTGCTGTTGGCTCATCTACAATTAATATATCTGGGTTATTGAGCATAGCCTGGCAAATCCCTACCCTTCTTTTCATCCCGCCAGAAAGCTTATCTATTTTTTTACTTTTCACATCAGATAAATTAAATTGTTCCAAAAGATCCGCAATTCTTTTATGTCTTGTAGCTTTGTCAATCCCCTTTAGGGAGCCTATATAATGTAAAAAGTCTTCTACACTTTGATTCTTGTCATATCCAAAATGTTGAGGCAGATATCCTATTCTTTCTAAATATTCCCCGCCTAAACTATGGATTGTGTCCCCATCAAAATAGATTTCTCCACGGCTAGGCCTTAAATTGCCTACCATCATTCTCATAAGCGTTGTTTTCCCAGCACCATTTGGCCCTAAAAGCCCCCATATCCCCGGCGTGAAATTTAAGTCAACATCTTTTACAGCCTTTAAATCTTTAAATTGTTTTGTTACCTTATCAATCTTTAATTCCACTTTAACCCCTCCTCAAAAAACAAATAAACCTTTGGCTTATCATTAATATATCAATAATAAGCCAAAGGTTTATTCACGTTTTATATATGAATTATAAAGATTTTATAAAGATTTTGCTGAAACTCACGACGCCTAAAAGCATGGAATTTTGGAAGGGGACTTCCTGCTAAGTGCGTGGCAAACAGATTTCAAACGTTGTATGACCATTTGTGCTTTGCGCTTTTAATGTCCCACCATGGCGTTCAACGATCTCCTTTGCAATAGCAAGTCCAAGCCCTGAGCCTGATGATTGCCCCCTTGCTTTATCCCTCCTATAGAATTTTTCAAATATTAATTTAAGCTCCTCTTTAGATATGATATCTCCATCGTTTTCTACAGTTATAACAGCTGCATTAGGATCATCCTTGCCTGTAATTTTAATAACAGAATTCTCGTTGCTATAGCTAATAGCATTTTTCATAAGATTGTTCAAGACTCTTGCTAAAAGGCTTCCATCACCATATATTTTAAAACCTGGTATGATATCCAATTCTATTTGTAATTTTTTTGGCATAAGCAATGGATAAAGCTCATCTGTTATCTGTTGCAAAAAAAATTCGCCATCAATTTCTGTTTTATTTAAAGGAATTTCTTGAAGATTAAATCTTGTGATATCAAAAAATTGATCGGTTAATTCCTCTAAATGATAGGCTTTGTCCAAAACTCTTTCTAAATATTCTTTTTGTATTTCCTCTGGAACTTCAGATTCTTCCAAAATGTTCAAATAACCAATGATACTGGTTAATGGTGTCTTTAAATCATGAGCTAAATATGTAACCAAATCATTTTTCTTTTGAATTTCTATTTCCTTTTCCTGCTCCATCCTTGCTTTTTCATTTAAAATTGATTTAATCTCCACATCAATAGGTTTTAACTCCAAAACTTCAGGTGGATTTTCATCATCATGGAACTGACGAATCCTCTCCCCTACTTGGGCTATTACTCTCTCATTTTCATGATTTTTGGATATTTTAGAAGCAACATAGATGCTAATTTCCACTATTAAAAAACCTCCAACAGCTATAAATGTCAATATATTTCTCAATTTATCCCATCGAAAAGTTCCTCTTATTGCATGATATCCATTAAAATTCAATACCTCTTGTCTATCATCAAGTATTGTTCTTACAAAATATTCTGCAACACTACCTTCCAGATATAAATCAATAAACAGCAATATGAGTATAAAAACTATAAATGCCAAAACATAATAATTTCTTTTCCACTTTTTACGCTTCAATGATATACCCAACCCCCCATACTGTTTTAATATATTCCGGTTTTTCATAAGAATCTCCCATCTTTTCTCTTAGATTTCGTATATGAACTGTAATAGTATTGGTTGATTTTGAGTAATAATCATCCTCCCAAATTAATTGAAACAATTCCTCTCCACTTAAAACTTCGCCTTTTCTCTGCAATAAAACCTTAAGTATTTTAAACTCCGTTGGTGTAAGCTTAATCTCACTTCCATTAATACTTACCTGCTTGCTTTTCTGATTTAAAGTGAGCCCTTTATAATAAATTACATCCCTGTCAACTGTATTTTCAGAATACTCCTTATAGCGCCTCAACTGTGCCTTCACCCTGGCAACCACTTCCAAAGGATTAAATGGCTTTGTAATATAATCATCAGCGCCATAGCTTAAACCCAATATTTTGTCCTGATCTGAATCCTTTGCTGTAATCATAATAATGGGGTAAAGATATTTTTGACGAATACTTTTACAGATACTTAATCCATAAGCATCCGGGAGCATTAAATCTAAAATAACAAGGTCAGGCTGTTTATCTAGCTGTTTCATGGCTTCAGCACCATTTTCTGCTTCCCACACCTTATAAGCTTCTCCTTCAAGATAAATTTTTAGAATTCTTCTTATATCAGCATCATCTTCAATAATCAATATTTTCTCCATATCATCACCCACCATTATTATACAATACAAAAGCTGTAAATTTCTTAAGAAATAATAAAGATATAAATATTAATTTCTAAACCATTTATATTGAAAAAAACCAAAACTCCAATTCCTGTTTTAATTTAGAATTGAAGTTTTGGCTTTTTTTATTTAAAGACTATCCTAAAAACATTTTTAAATCGTCATCAACAGTTCCTATCCCTGCTATTCCAAAATCATCTATTAAAACTTTGGCTACATTTGGTGATAAGAATCCCGGTAATGTTGGCCCTAAGTGAATATTCTTTACGCCTAAATAAAGTAATGATAGAAGTACTATTACAGCCTTCTGCTCATACCATGATATATTATAAACAATAGGAAGATCGTTTATATCATTTACTTTAAATATTTCTTTCAATTTCAAAGCTATTAAAGCTAACGAGTAGGAATCATTACATTGACCTGCATCTAAAACTCTTGGTATTCCGCCAATATCACCTAAATTTAGTTTATTAAAGCGGTATTTAGCACATCCTGCAGTCAATATTACTGTATCCTTTGGTAATTTCTCTGCAAATTCTGTATAATAGCTTCTTGACTTCATTCTTCCATCACAGCCAGCCATAACAATAAATTTTTTAATGGCTCCAGATTTAACAGCTTCAACTATCTTATCTGCTAATGCAAATACCTGCTCGTGAGCAAAGCCTCCAACTATTTTACCACTTTCAATTTCTTTAGGTGCTGGCAGCCTCTTAGCATGTGCAATAATTTCACTAAAATCCTTTGCTTTGCCGTCTTTTCTATCCTTTATATGTTTAAATCCTGGATAGCCAGTAGCTCCTGTAGTATAAACCCTATCTTTATAGCTATCCTTTGGCGGTATAATACAATTAGTTGTAAATAATATTGGTCCATTAAAAGCTTCAAATTCTTCATTTTGCTTCCACCAAGCATTGCCATAGTTTCCTACAAAGTTTGAATATTTTTTAAAGAACGGATAATAGTGTGCTGGAAGCATTTCACCATGAGTGTAAACATCTACTCCTGTACCTTTCGTTTGCTCTAAAAGCTCTTCTAAGTCTTTTAAGTCATGTCCTGATATTAATATTGCAGGATTATTTCTTACACCTATGTTAACCTCTGTTACCTCTGGATTTCCATAAGCACCTGTATTAGCTGCATCAAGCATTGCCATAGTGTCTACACCATATTTCCCTGTTTTTAAAGTAAGTGCTATCAAATCATTTTTAGTTAATGAATCATCAAGCGTAGCTGTTAGTGCCTTTACAATAAAGTCATAAACTTCTTCATTTTCTTTTCCTAAATTTAATGCATGCTCAGCATAAGCAGCCATACCCTTAAGTCCATAGGTGATTAACTCCCTTAATGAACGTATATCCTCATCTTTTGTTGCCAATACACCTACTTGGGCAGAATCAGCCTTCGCCAAAAGTTCTGCATCATTTTGTACTGTGAAAACAGCTGCATCATGTAATTTTCCTAAAACTACACCCTTATCTGTTAATTCTTTCTTTATTTTCTCTCTAAGTGCTAAAGCATCTTTTATTTCTTTAATAATAGCCTCATCATCAAAATTAGTATTAGTAATAGTCATAAACAAACCATTTATCATGAAACGATTTGCTTTAGGAAATCTAATTCCTGCATCTAACCCTTTCTTTTGAACTGTTGCCATACCTTTTAGTGTATAAATCAATAAATCTTGCAGCTTTGCAACTTTATCTGTTTTTCCGCATACACCTTTTACTGTACATCCTGTCCCCTTAGCAGTTTCTTGACACTGATAACAAAACATACTCATTTAAAATCCTCCTTTAAATTTTTAGTTCTTTTTATCTTATATTTATATGATAAGTTATTTTTAATATAGATTCCGTATCATATGTTACCATTCTAAAAAGTTTCTGGGGGACAGTTACTTAATTCTGGGGGACAGTTACTTAATATCTTTATTCACCTAAAAGTTCCATATTTCAATTCTTTTTCACTTCAACTTCATTTATTTCCTCAATTCAAATAAAAATAAGCACTGAAATTTTAATAAAACTTCAAGTGCTTATCCCCTTATATTACAGAATTTATCCTTTTAAAAATTATATATCTTCATATGTATTTTTTAAAAGCAGTGCATCCTTTTCCAGAATAGGGCTTTCGCATATTATACACCCGGCACATTTAAAATCTTTTAGTGCTTTAAGACAAAATTTATAATTAAAATCGCTTTCGCTAAAAGGAAGATGATTTCTTTCACCCTTTGCGCTGTAATTTATTCCACTCATATGAATATGCATATCCTTAAGTGCCTCATCACCCAGTTTGTCACCCACAAGCTGAAGTATTTTTGCAAAGTCTTCATAACTTTTAAGTCCGCCATTTGTCCTTGCATGTATATGGGAAAAGTCAATACACAATTTACATGACTTTACTTCACTGCATAATGAAACAAGCTCCTCAATGCTTCCAAACTGTGTGCCCTTTCCCGTTGTTTCAAGCCTATAATCCACGCCATCATATGGCAGTTTCTCAAGATTAGCCTTTATTGTATTATATGCATCTTCCTTAGAATCTTGAAGATAAAACCCTGGATGAAATACCAGGCTTCTGCCTCCAACCTTTTTTAATCCTTTCATACCCTTTATTATTCTATCTATAGATTGATCTTGCTTTAAATCCTCATCAGCATTTAAATTTACAAAATATGAGCCATGTGCTGATAAATAAAAGTTATTTTTATTTTTCACCTCTAAAATATCTGGGGCATTTTTGTCAGTAACATTTACTGATCTTACAAACGGAAGTTCCATAGCGTCAAGGCCAATTGATTTCAAATATTCAATGCCTGAAACATAATTAAATTTTGTTGAACCATCCCCAATGGGAGTTCCAGAAATACCAAATAACATTTTATCCATATATAATCACAACTTTCTTAAGTATTTGTTTAAACTATTGTCCTAATAATTATATTATCATTGTTTTTCCTCCCATTGTAAACAAAAAATTATTTATCCGATGACTACCATCTGTAATATCTAACGGCTGCTACAGCGTTTCCATTACTTCAAGCAGGTTCTGATAGCTGGTCACCTCATGGTACTTCACACCACTTGTGGAAATCTCGTTGAACAGCTTCTTTGCGCATGAGATTTTCGCCTCTTCAATTTCATCAGTACGTGTCATTTCACCGAATTTTGTAGATTTCATACTGCCTTTAGTCTCTGCTATAAAAAAGATATGCTTCACTGTACCTTTTTTAAACGAAATCGCCCAATCCGGGGAGTAATTACCAACAGGAGTTGGGATATAAAATCCACGTGGGCCTCTCGGCAGTTTCGCGTAAACAACAACCTCTTTGGCAGTATCCAAATCCTTTGCAAATCGCCGCTCGACGCTGTCAGCTGCTGTGCCATCCGTAAAAACGTAATCTTGAATCGCGTGTTTCGCCTTAAACGCCTTTGCGTATTCATCGGAAGCACGGCTCATATTGAAGATATCCTGTGAGTACGGTTCCTCAGCACTTGGTGTGTAGGTAATATGTTCAACCACAACCGATGCCTTTTGGCGGTTAATTAGCCCTACAACCTTGGCAATAAACTCCTCCGGATTTTCTCGGAACAGCCACAGCTTTTCACGGGAAATACCACTTAAAATTGTTGCAACCGTCCGGCGCGTAAGGGTAGTACCTTCGGCAATCTTTCCTATAAGGTCATATTCAACAGAACTACCTTGCGAACGATCAAGCTTTTTTGTTTCGGTGCTTTCTACATTGAAATCTGTGCCAGTCTGTTCGCCTTTTGTTAAGGTGTATGTCAATCGGGCTACCCGAAGCTCACTGTTTATAGCATCAATAGATTTTTTAATAAGTTCTTCGCTGTCGAATTCCACAGTGTAAGCATACCGCTTATTGATACGCTCCCACAATTCCCTAAAGTCTTTCCAATTCTCGTTCAGCGGGTTATCTTTGACCTTCGTTTCATGACCATTCCCCGCCATTTCATCCAGGATACTCGGATCGAAGATTGCTTGTACAAGTTTATGGACACCCTTGGCATACGGTGCAATTTCCGGTCTCATCGGCGCAAAACTACCTGACTCGGCAGCAGCACGATATTTATCCGTTATCTCACCATCGAATGTAACATAGCCGTTATTATCAAGGTAAATGTATGCAGCAGTAGCCTCGGCAACTGTGAAGGTATGTGTCTCCTCGCCGATTTTGACTGTTTTGCCCGAAAAATAGTCCACACTCGCTTTTGTCGGACGCTCATACAGGTCGGACTTGATTTCGCTTTGTAAACCAGCAACAAATCCGGCGTAGCTTTCACTTGCGATGACAGTCAGCGTATTCACACTTTGGACGAGATCTTCTCCGCAAGCATCAATGTCTTGGCGCTCGCCCGAACTGTTGACGCAAAGTCGCAAACCACGGCCAACTTCCTGTCGTTTTGTCGTAGCATTGTTGGAATGTTTCAGAGTACATATCTGAAACACATTTGGGTTATCCCAACCTTCCCGCAGTGCAGAGTGTGAAAATATAAATCTTGTTGGCTCTTCAAAAGAGAGCAAGCGTTCCTTATTTTTGAGAATAAGATCATAGGCTGAAATATCATCTGAAAACTCACTTCCACGAGGGGTCTTGCTGTCCACAGCTCTGCCTTTTTTGTCTATTGAAAAATAGCCCCGATGGGTATCTGAGGTTTTAATTCCACGCAAATAGGCTTGGTAATCCGTTGGAAACAGTGTCAACCTTTCGTTTAGCGCGGCATTGTACTCCTCCTCAAAAATGCGTCCATATTCGCCAAGGACTTCCTCGCCATTCTCATCATACTGGCGGTACTTTGCTACCTCATCGATAAAAAAGAGAGATAGACACTTTATGCCCTGCTCAAACAATTTTTCCTCTTTATCAAAATGTGAGTTAATAGTTTCTCGAATCTGTATACGGCGGATATCATCCTCATTTATGTTGCCGCTTGCCTCACCTGCCACCAAGCTATCACCGTTAGAAAATGTAACCATAGCACGTATCGGGTCTACTTCTAAGATGGAAACACCTTTGTATTCCTCCAATCCGTTTGATGCAGTGTAAAGGCTGTCGCCCACGCCGAGAATTTGCGTTTCACGCTTAATGCCGCTTCCGCGTTTTACTTCAATTTCTAACCGAGCGCGCGGCGGCTTCTTGCGGTCGATGACAATAGCAGCAAGATACATATACCCGTTTGTGCCGCTTAAGTTTTTAAGCTCAAAACCCTTGACCTCGATTTTTTTAACAAGTTTCTTCTTAAAAGCATCCAGTGCATCCAGAACATAAACGAGATTGTGTGAAGTTTTATGCGTTGCCGAATAGTTCAGCGAAAACAGGGGATTGAAGTTCTTCTTCAATGCATTCTGCGTTGCTGTACCGCCCATTTTTTGCGGCTCGTCTAGAATAATAATCGGACGGTTTGCCTTAATAACATCAATAGGGCGGCGAGAGCCGAACTCGTCACGCTTGGTGTAGATAATACGGGCAGCCTCATTTCCTCTCCTGCCCTCGACATTCTTATCCTCATTCATTGTTGTATTAAATGCCTGCATATTAATTATCATCACATTAATGCCGGAATCCTGTGAGAACTCATCGAGCTGGTGAAGGTTCGAGGAATTATATACGAAGAACCGAATCTTCAGTCCATACAATTCCATAAAGTGTTCCTGCGTCATCTCAAACGATTTTTTCACTCCCTCACGAATGGCAATACTGGGAACAACAACAATAAACTTGCTCCACCCATATGCCTTGTAAAGCTCAAACATTGTCTTGATGTAGACATAGGTTTTACCTGTACCTGTTTCCATTTCCACATCTAGGGATACCGCTCCAAGACCGGCGACGAGCTCCGTCGAATGCTTGATGTTGTTCGCCGTCTGCACTTCATGTATGTTTTTTAGAAGCTGTTCCTTGGTTAACTCTATATTCGCATTGCGGTAGCCCGTTTCAAACTCTGCATCCCGCTCCTCATAGGCCACCTGTCCCCTTCGTTTTCCCACATCTCGGCGGTATTTGGATGTGCCATAGTTTGGCTGGCCCGCAAAAACCTTGACTACACTTTCAGCAGCTTCTGTTTGGAAAGGCTGTATTTTAAACTGAAATTTCATTTACAGCACCCTCCTTATGGTTTTCGGACTGTAAGTAGAAAACACTTGTTCAAAATTCGCCATCGCGCTGTCGCTTATAAAACTGCTGTCGCGGAATACAGCATAGTACGGCTTTTTCTTTGCAATCTCTGTTATCAGTGCTGTATCTATTTTCCCGAAACATGCAATTAGGTAATTGTCGTTAACATAAAATATCTTTCCGTCCTGTTTGATTTTCGCTGAAAGCGGAATGCCAAGTTCAAGCATAACCTGAAAGAGTAAATCCTCATCTGAACGGTCAGGCTTGATGTTGTCCATAAAGCCATCAAGGTTGAAGTGCATTTGAGCATACTCTTCCGGTGTGTAGTACACATCTTTCATATTACTGCTGTCAAGTTTGAGAACACGGAAACCGATATCCAAGTTCTCAATTCCTGGTTTATCCTTGTTGTCCTCTTTAATTTTCTTACCTGCACGGCGAATGCGCTCCTTGCCAATTTCACAGATGTTTTTATATCCAGCTTTTGCTGCCTCGCTGTTATCAAGACAAGGTTCAGGGATTTGTACCATAATAAATTTACGCTTGCCACCATCATCAGCATTAAGTTGCATTACCGCATGGGCAGTCGTTGCCGAACCTGAGAAGAAGTCAAGTATAATGTCAGAGTCATCAGTAGCAGAACATTTAATTAACTCATATAAAAAAGCGGTAGGTTTTGGATAGCTAAATATTGCTTCTGAAAACAATTCTTTTAGTTCTATTGTAGCACTCTGATTCATAAACTCATTTTCAGTAGCAAATAAGCTATTGACAGGATTGTATGGATTCATTGCTTCGTTTTTGTATCTTTTAAATATAAAGCCTCTCTCGTTTTCTTTATAATTTTCTTTAAATTTAATTTTCCCTCTTCTGATATAATTTTTTAGAGAGTTTTGAGAGAAGGCCCAATATCTCCCTTTTGGAGGGTAATCTACTTTTTTAGTATAAGGATTTACTATTGGAAAATAAGTTGTATCTCCACCACTTTTTGCACTTGGATCACCTGCACACCAATCTCCATTCGGATCATTATCAGGGTTTGAATAATTTTCAAATTCTTTCTCTTTACCTAAAAAGTATACATTCATTTTATTTTTTGCGTATATTATCAAGTTCTCATGTTGCAAATTAAAACCGTTTCCGTTATCACCTGTCATGGATTTTGTTTTCCTGATTATTTCACCTACAAAATTCTTTTCGCCAAAAATTTCATTACATATTTTTTTTGAGTTTTCTATTTCGTTATCGTCAATACTGATGAGAATCACCCCATCATCACTCATCAAATCCCTTGCCACCTTCAGCCGCGGATAAATCATATTCAGCCAATCGGTGTGAAACCGCCCATTGCTATCAAGGTTTGGTGTAAGACGGTTGCCCTGCTCGTCAAACTGTCCATCACGTGTCAAAAACTCATCTGTATCCTCGGAAAAGTCATCCTCATAAACAAAATCATTCCCTGTGTTATAGGGCGGATCAATATAAATCATTTTCACGCGGTTTAAGTAAGTTTCACGGAGCAGTTTCAGCACATCAAGATTATCGCCCTCTATATAAAGATTTTCGGTGTTATCAAAGTCCACGCTCTCTTCACGGCATGGACGCAATGCCGCCGTAATAGGCGCATTAGCCAAAAGCACGGATTTTTTCTTGTCAGGCCAAGTGAACTGATAGCGTTCTTCTTTTCCCGAAACAACATGGGTGTTTATCTCCTGTGTAAGAACATCCGCATCAATAGCACGGATAACCTCGCCATTTTCATCAACGGTTTCCGTTACGGCATTTGGAAACATTGCAGCAAGGGCAGCAAAGTTTCTATCGGCGAGGTTAGGTGTTTTCATTTTCAATTTATCCATTTTTAAGTTCCTCCAGTTCAGTTTTTAACCGTTTAATTTCCTCGGCATATTCCCACTTGCGGCGTGGCTGCTGCTCATCCATCGCTTTTTTATCCAAGGCGGCAATTTGTTTTGTCAGTTTATCGCGGCACTCGTTCATGACGATAGTTTCATCAAGATTTTTACCATCAATGAAGTCAATGCCACCGATTTGGGCAATCATATTCTCCCATACTGCCCCGGGGTTAAGCCCGCTTAAAGATAAATTCCAATCGTCAAATGGCTTGCTCTTAGAAACAATAACCCTCTCGGCGCGATAGACGGCAAGCCGCACTGTATCCTCATATTGCAAGGCAAACAGCATACGCTGGTCTATCAGCTTTGATAAAAGCACAATGTTCTTCTTGTCACAGTCGGCAGCTTTAAGTATAACGAGAATAAGATACACCGCCGAAACATCCTCACTTGCTGCTATGCTCACCGTTTGGGGAGAAATTTCTGCAACAATGGTAAGGCGGCTGATTTGTTCATCAAACAGCTTTCGGTCAGCGGGATTTGGCTTAAATTTATCAAATATCGCTTTTTTAGGAAGCGGCTTATTTATTTCAGTTGATTTCGGCAATCCAAACATCTTACCACCTCACTTTACAATCACAAAGCAAACCAATTCAAAATCGTCAAGGCCGTCAATTGTGTTTGCTGCAAGGGACACTTGCTTGCCGGAAAGAAAGCTATCAATGGAATTATCCTCGTTCAGATCGACAATGGATTTTACGGTAAAATTAAGAAGGTCTGAATAGTGACTCATATTCCTACCGTCTTTTGTTTCGGCATTAAATTGCCTGCATAGCTCATAGTCCGGTTCTGACTTTCCTTTGCATAACTGACGGAACACATCAAGCAGCTTTTTCGGCTGCAGATGATTGATATGGATTACCGAGTCATCTCGGACATATACCATATAAAACGGGTGCAATTGGTTTTTGTTCTGTGGGTTTATATTTGCATTGCGGTTCTTTAATATAAATATCGTACCTTTTGGCGCATCATCATTACCTTTTACAACAGCATGAAGCCCAAAAGGAACCCTATCCAAATTGTCGTGACTTTTGACATAATCGAGAAGGTCAAGCCTAAACTCGTTCAGTCCTAAATCCATAATTGACACACCACTTTGCATATCCTCAATATCCACAACTTCATTTTGCAAGCGTTCAAGCTGTTCCTTGCGGTATTCAAGGTCTCCCTTCTCTTCTGGGTCAATGGGGTTATCATCGCCCGTAGAAGTCATAACTGATGCTTTCATACGGGTTTCCACTCGTCCTTTTAGTTCAAGGTACTTGTCCAAGTCAATATTAGGCCAGAAGTTCACAAGTTGAATTGTTTCGTTGTGGCTTCCAATACGGTCAATACGGCCAAACCGCTGGATAATTCGGACGGGATTCCAATGTATATCGTAGTTCACGCAGTAATCGCAGTCCTGTAAGTTCTGACCTTCAGAGATGCAGTCCGTTGCTATAAGAATATCTATCTCTGCAGGGTTATTTGGCATTAAAAGAACCTTGTCCTTCGACACCGGTGAAAAGAGCGTAAGTATTGTATTAATATCGGTGTGCGGCAATTTAACGGTAGTTCTGCCATTGGTTGTGCCAGTTACCATCGCTGTATTAAGTCCAAACTGTTCTTTCATAAATGGTGCAACTTGTGTATAGAGATAACCCACGGTATCAGAAAATGCCGAGAAAATCAGCACTTTTTTATTGTTTGCATTGAATGGATGCTTAACTTTTTCAGCTATGAGGTTTAACAGCGTTTGCAGCTTTGTATCATGTTTAGGCGTAATATCCTGAATCATCATCAACAGGAGCTCCAAAATGTCCGAATCCTCAGATAGCTTTCCACGCCATGAAACATAGTCCATATCTGCAAGGTCAATGTCTACCTTTTTGCCACTGTTCTCGAAGAAGTCAGTGTTGCGATCGTCTTCATCGAATTCGCTTTCAGAAATATCCTGTGCATTTATTATTTTTTTGCTTCCGCTTTCATAAGCATCAATGGTGGCAATGGTATCGTCAATCAACCCCTTCACACGTTCAAGGGTAATGTGGAAGGAATAAACGGAACTCTCGAGCCTCTTTAAAAGATTGATGCACATTAAACGGCGGATACCACTTTCACGTCCGGCACGATCGATGTTAATGCTCGGGTCTATGTATTTAGCTCGTTTACTGCCGAGCAAAAAATCAGTTGGGACATATACAGCAAGGTTGAGCTTCATTAGAAGGTCGTAAATCTCGTCATAGTCAATTGCTGTAGGCAAATCTGTCAGCTTAGGGCGTAGAGTAAGTGGTTTAAGCCTTTCAGGAAATTTTCCTATGGCTGACATATTGTAGTATTTTTTTATGTGCTTGCGCGAGCGAGCTATCGTTACACTGTCAAGCATTGTAAAAAAGTCGGCGTCCAAAGAATTTAGAAGGTTTTCGGTGGTGCGCTCCTTGGGGTCGAGTTTACTCCATTTATTAAAAGCAGTTTGAGCGTTTCGGAATATAACATCAATTGATTTTGCCGTGCCGAGTTTATCATTTATAAGTTCTGGGTCGCCTTCATATGCAAGTTCAAGTTGATGCCGAAGATCGGAAAAACCATTATTGACAGGTGTTGCCGAAAGCATAAGAACCTTAGTCTTAATACCCTGACGGATAACCTTGTTTAGCAGTGTAAGATAACGATTTCCATGCCTTCTATCGCCACTTCCCGAATAATCACCGCCATTGCGGAAATTATGACTCTCATCGATAACGACAAGGTCATAGTTGCTCCAGTTGAGTTTAGCAAGGTCTATGCTCCCTGAAGAACCGTGATCACGCGATAAATCGGTGTGGTAGAGAACGTCATATCGCAAGTGGTCCTCAGCTATAGGATTATTAAGGTAATTTTCCTTAAACATCAGCCAGTTGTCACCGAGTTTCTTCGGGCAAAGCACCAGCACGTTTCGATTGCGGAGCTCATAGTATTTTATGACAGCAAGTGCGGTGTATGTCTTGCCCAAGCCGACACTATCAGCAAGAATGCACCCATTAAACTTTTCAAGCTTGTTAATAATTGCAAGAGCAGCGTCCTTTTGAAAGTCATACAGCTTGTTCCAGATTTTCGTTTCCTTAAAGCCCGTTGCCTCATTCGGTAACACGTCCTCGCTGATATCGGAAAGGAACTCGTTAAATATGTTGTAAATGGCGACAAAGTATACAAACTCAGGGGCATTCTCATTATAGGCTGCGGTTATGCCATCAATGACCTGTTCAGTCACATCCTGCAAAAGATTCTTGTCATTCCAAATCTGATCAAACATCCTGACATACTCATAGGATAGCGGAGCGTCAATTCGGTTGACAAGGCTCATTATATTGTTGCCGCGTTCACACCCAAGATCTGAGGTTGTAAATGAATTTAATGGGGCATATGTTATTGCTCCGTTGGGTTTGATGACACTTAAAAAGCCTCCCATGGTTCCGCCAGTCACATTAGAACGAAAGCGGACTTTCTTTTTAATCCAATCGGCGCACTCTCGTGCAATTGCCTTCTGGGTCAACTCATTGCGAAGTTTTACTTCAAATTCCGTACCATAAAGGGAACGCTCACGGTTTAGCCGTGGAATATAGAACTCGCGCTTCTCCTTCGGGGCTTTTTCCTTAAGAAAGGTTGGTGAGGTAAATATAAAGCGCAGTTCGTCAATCCCATCAAGCTGCTTTTTAAGGGCTTTGTAAGCGTATATTGAAAAACAGGCAGCAGATATCGAAAGTTTATCACCCTTCGATATCGTTGCCGTCAAGTCGTCTTTGACGGTTTTATTCACATTATCGAAAATTTGCATATGTTTTCCGTTTCCCCCTCGTTTACAATAGTTTACATTTGTTACCGGATTAATTCCTAGTCTTTGGACCTTTTGACCCTGATGCAGCTTTACTTTTCATTTTGAACTTCTCTTAAACTTATTATTTTGACTTTATTTAAAAGTTCGTAGGTTGTCCAAACTATTTAAGGGCTCAAGAGATTAAACATAATAACTCACCTATTTTCATTTCCACTATGTTATACCGCATATTTTTTGATTAACCTGATAATTAGCCATATCAATTCCTATAACAAAAAAGGCTGAGTGGCCCCACGCCTTACTATATCTTTATCTTTTTTTATGATTATTTTTCATATCCTCTTTTCTATGCCCAAAAGCAAGGTTAAATCACTATATCTTCACTTTAATTATATCAAAACTATCATAAATATAATAGATATAATCCACTTATTCCTCGAAATAGGCGTTTCACTTTCATTTAAGGTAGCAGAAGAAATTAAAAAAAGCTGAATGATCAATTTTAATTTGATTCATTCAGCTCTAAATATGGTTTTAAGTTAATTTTAGTTAATCCAAATATGAGATAATAGTATATAATTAATAGTAAGCTAAATTAAACAATATAAATAAGAGGGATGAAATTATGAACAACATTTTAGAAGAAGCAAAAGCCCTTCAAGGCGTAATTGTTAAGGATAGGCGATACCTACATCAAAATGCCGAACTAGGCATGGATCTGCCAAAAACTACGGCATATGTATTGGCAAGGCTTAAAGAGATGGGTTATGATCCTAAATTAATAACTGATTCAGCTATTGTAGCATTGGCGGGCGGTAAAAAACCAGGTAAAACATTTCTTATAAGAGCTGATATGGATGCGCTTCCAATTGCTGAAGAAAACGACTTAGAATATAAGTCAAAAACAAAAAATATGCATGCATGTGGTCATGATGCACATACAGCAATGCTTTTGGGTGCTGCTCAACTTTTAAAAAATCATGAAGACGAAATAGGGGGCACAGTAAAATTAATGTTCCAGCCTGGTGAAGAACAACTAGCAGGTGCAAAAGCTATGATTAAAGCAGGAGTTCTTGAAAATCCCAAGGTAGATGCAGCAGCTATGATTCATATATTCTCCGGGATGCCAGTACCATCGGGTACTCTAATTGTTCCGGAGGGAGGATATATTACGTCCTCAGGTGATGCGTTTCATATAGATATTAAAGGCAAAGGCGGTCATGGGTCAATGCCAAATAAATCAGTAGATCCATTGAATATTGCATCTCATATCTATATAGATTTGCAGGACATTATAGCAAGGGAAATGGCACCTGATAGCACAGCAGTTATTACAGTTGGTCAAATGCATGGAGGCAATGCAGCCAATATAATACCTGACACTGCGTTTATGGAAGGAAGTATTAGAGCATTTGATAGCACTGAGAGAGAATTCATGAAAAATCGTGTAGTCGAAATAGCTAATAGTGTAGCTTCAACTTTTGGAGCAACTGTAAATGTTGAATATACAATGGAATGTCCATCAGTTTATAATAATCCTGGGCTATATGATCAAATCGTAAAAATTAACAGAGAATTATTAGGCAAAGATAATATTAAAGGATTTGATGCAGTATATCCTGGTGGTAAAATGACAGGTTCTGAGGATTTTGGATATATGAGTGAAAAAGTACCTTCTATTATGATGGTTTTAGGCGGAGGATCACCCGAAGAAGGTTATCCATACCCTCAGCATCATCCGAAAATTAATTTTAACGAAGATGTTTTCTATCTAGGATCTGCTGTTTATGCAAATACAGCTATAGAATGGTTGAAAATTAATAAGTAAACTTTTATTTACAACTGGAAAAAGTGTTCTGTGTCAGAAACTACTGCAAATATGACAGCAGTAAAATATCATTTTCCAAAGTAACTCCAATTAAAACAGCCTAGGACATATGATAGATAGAGAAGCCCACTTTTTATATATAGGACTTCTCTATTTCTATAATGAAACAAATATTCTTTTCCACTTTTTTACATACTGTTGACATATTATTAATTAGTATCACTACTGCCTTAATATAACCAGTGTTTAAATCTTTATAAGCTAGCCACTTGTTACCCATTTTTTATATTGCTAAGCATTTTATTAAGCACTGAGTTATAGGTATCAAGATCCTCTGGCGGAATGTCTTTAATTACATCATTTCTAAATTTTTCTGCAACATCCAACATTTTAGTTGCAATTTTTTGTCCTTTATCAGTTAGGATTAATAATTTAATTCTTTTGTCATCTTCACTATTTAATCTAATAATCCAACCAAATGATTCCATCTTATCAAGCAATCGAACAACAGTTGGTTCTCTAAGGGACATTTTATCGGCTAACTGCCTTTGTGTAATCATTTTATTAGTGCTAATATAATACAATGCAATCCATTGAGTCCTTGTTATATTATAATAGTTTAGTCTTTTTTCCAAACAAGCTGCTAATTTTTTTGCACTTCTGCAAGTAATCATAGCAATACAATCATCTATATTAAACATAGCATCCACCACCCATTTTTATTATACCACATATCTTTTGATCTTATTTTATTTTTACAATACTGGCATAAGCTTGATGTTATGTTATTATTTATAATAATAGATTATGTCAATCTAAACCATCCAAATTATTTTTGGGATAGCTAAAGGTAATTTTCATTTTGACTCACAAAATACGGTTTCTAAGGCTTCTGTCTGTGTTTTATACTTTATACAGTAAAAAAATAATAGGTAGATCATACATAGAATAAATACTATGTTATCTATCTATTATCATAATTCAGTTATTGTTAAGCTATCCGTCTTTTGCTGCAATATACTGTTCAATACATTTCCATACAGTTTGTTCGTCAAAACGTTTACCAATCAGCTTATCCTCACACGGTTTGAAATCATAAAGACATAAGCTGTCAGTATTTATTTTTATGCCTTGAATCATGCCATCAGAAACAGAAATATATATAGATACATTTCCAAAAGAATATCTTTTTTCTAATTCGATATCAAATTTTGGAGACTGAGCATACAGCCAATCATAGGATGAAAGCATCTGCTCTAATGGCGCCTTGAAATTAGCTTTGCTTATATATTCAATATTTTTGCAATCAAATGTTTCTATAAATGTTTGTATTACTTTTTCTACAGTTATTTCACTGTTAATTGATGATAAATTTACAACTCTGCTTCTGACAGATTTAATGCCCTTGGACTGTAATTTTAACATTGACGGTGAAAGTGCTTTTTCTAATTGCTTAAAATCTTCATTGACAAGCATTGTACCATGATACATATAATTATCACCATCTGTGTAATAGGCATGACCAGAAAATTTCTGATCCTTGTATAATAAATCGTTTCTTCCACTAAATTCACAATCAATGCCAAGCTTCGCCATGGCTGCCTTTATAATTTCAATAAACTTTGCTTGGTTTGCAGTTTTTTCTTTTGTGATAAAGGTAAAGTTAACATTACCCTTATCATGGTATACAGCCCCGCCGCCGGAAAACCTGCGTACTACCTTAATATCATGTTCTTTAAGATATTTTAGATTACATTCTGCATATATATTTTGATTTCTGCCAATGATAACTGAAGCATCATTCTGCCATAAAAACAGGTGTATATCTTCATCTGAATCTAAAAACAGCTGATTCTCAGCAGCTATATTAAAATACGGATCAAATTCCTTTGATATAATAATTTTCTTCATTACTGATGCAGAGCTCCAATGCCAAAACCTAATGCTGCTTCATAAATCACTTCACTTGTAGTTGGATGTGGAAATATTGTTTTGGTTATTTCCTTTTCAGTAAATCCATTTGCAATTGCTAATGTCAATATACTGATTAAAGAGGAAGCGTCTGCACCTATGATGGATCCGCCAATAATTTTCCCTGTTTCATTGCTCTTAACCAGCTTAATAAAACCTCGCGGCTCATTCATAGTCAAAGCCTTTCCATTTGCTGCAAATGGGAATTTGCTAACTGCAATATTCATTCCTTTTTCTTTTGCTTGATCCTCGCCTATGCCAACACTTGCAATTTCAGGAGCAGTAAATATCACATTTGGAACTGCCGAATAATCAATCTCTTTATGTTTATTTAAAATATTATCTACAGCAACAATAGCCTGATGAGAAGCCACATGGGCAAGCTGAATGATATTTGTCACATCACCAATTGCATAAATATGCTTGATATTCGTACGCATAGAAGTATCTACCTGGATACCTCTGCCTTTGTTATTTAATAATACACCGCTGTTTTCAATAGAAAGCCCCTCCAGGTTAGGCTCCCTGCCAATAGCCACTAGCACTTTATCACTTACAAGTAAGTGTTCACCATCTTTATCCTCATAGGTAATCACTGCTTTGCCATCTACAGAGCCTTGAATTTTCACGACTTTCGAGCTTGTATGAATATCAATATTTTCTTCTTTTGCAATTTCTTGTATTTCGTTAGAAATGTCGCTGTCTACCATAGTTAATAGTCTGTTCATGAATTCAATGACATGTACTTGAACACCAAAATTCTTATAAATAAATGCAAATTCCATACCAATTACGCCACCGCCTATAATCGTTATGGATTTTGGCAAATCAGTACAGGATAGTGCCGTTGTGCTGTTAAGTACAAATGGTAAATCGATTCCCGGAATAGCAATCTTTGATATTTTTGATCCTGTTGCTACAATAATATCCTTTGGCTTTATGATATAATTCTCATTTCCTGTAACAGCTATAGTCCCTTCATCAACAAAAGATGCCTGACCAGAAATCACATTGATTCCATTTTTCTTCATTAGGAAATCAATGCCAGAAACAAGCCTATCCTTTACCTTATCTTTACGATCTATTACCTGCTTCATATTCACTGAAATATTGCCATCAGTTTGAATACCAAAGTCTGCTGCACTGCATACATTATGAGCTATCTCAGAGGATTTAACAAGTGCTTTTGTAGGAATACAGCCAACATTAAGGCAAGTACCGCCTAATTCTGATTTTTCCACTAGTGTTACCTTTAAACCATTCTTAGCAGCATAAATGGCTGCCACATACCCACCAGGACCTGCACCAATTATAAGTAAGTCGGTAGTAATTTCTTTTGAAGTTTTCTGTGCTTTTATGTTATCTATGTTATCTGGCTTACTTGGCTCATTTGTAGGTGCAGTTTCATTTATCTCAAACATTTCTGCATTGGATGCAATTTGTGCACCCTCTTCGCATAATATTTTTGAAACAACACCTGCGGATGAAGCTTTGATTGAGCGGTTGCCTTTTCCTGTTTCTACCTGTGCAACAACATCGCCGGCAGCTATCTTATCTCCAACTTTAACATTAATTTTACCCACTGTTCCCATCTCATTGCCAAAAACTGGTATCATTTTAATTATCATAATTATCCCTCTTTTCTATAGAAAAAGAGCCCCCTTTACTAAGTAATTCGTAAACTTATGTGGAATTTTTTTAAAATCTTTCTCCATCTAAGTATATGAAGCTTACAAGGGGGCATATCATCCGTTATCATATGTCTGGATGGTGGATAACCGGATGATATTCATCAGATCAAGTAATTATTAGACTCAAATGGAGCCTTCTTATAAGTAATTCCCTCTTCCATCTGAGTCTTAGAAGAGCCGATCCAGGGGCGTAGCAGCCGTTTGAATATTACGGATGCTAGCCATCGGATAA
>ENA-UOOE01000507-UOOE01000507.1-fermentation-metagenome-genome-assembly--contig:-NODE-507-length-38437-cov-8.018446_pt1 | contig 38437 bp, 40 predicted proteins | sample MGYA00245776_ERZ724021 | MGnify/ENA primary metagenome ERZ724021 (study PRJEB28704, sample SAMN03018321) | fermentation metagenome | biome: anthropogenic terrestrial biome; feature: soil; material... | reverse complement strand
AACCGCCTGATAATGTATCATTTGTATCAAGTGGATCCATTGTGATAAAATCAACCGCAGTAGCAATGACTATATCTGTTTTAGCCTCAACATTATTATCAGGCGTATTATCAGGTGTGTTATCAGGTGTATTTGGACTTTCTTTCGGTCCGCAACCAACTAAAGCAATAGTTAGAATTAAAAACAGACTTAAAATTCTTATTATTTTATTATTCATATTACTTCTCCTCTCTCTTTTCTATATTTTAATAATTATAATTAATAATAATTAAAATGTCAATTGTATTTTTTAAAACATTAGTCGAACATTATATTTTATTGAACAATAATCTTTCGTTTATAATGTCAAAACGAATTATTTAACGCAAAATAAAGCGAAAAATATTTTAAATTCACGAATGTTAAGGTTGTTTTCCCGAACCAAAATTTTATCGCATATGAATTTATATATTGTATTTATATTCAAAACATACTTCTAATTTTGTCATTATATCTAAGATATATTATTAATTATCAACTTATAAATGCGATATAGCTTTAATTATATCAGTAGAATTGTCAACTGTTTTTATACGGGTTTTTTACCCGAAAAACTATACAATGTACTTTATTTCCCATGATATTTGTATCGATGTACACAGAGTTACCGGAAAAAATAAGCCTTTAAATGCTTCACCGCATTTAAAGGCTTATTTAGATTAATACTATTTATAAGAGCTTCTTGATAAATTATTGCTCGCTATTTACCTGAGCTTCTTTAATATTTATTATATGTATTGTCGCTGCAATAGTTATCGTTATTAAAGATGCCAAAATCAAAAATGACATATGTATTCCTCCTTTCAAGGTAGGGGGACACACCTCTGCTGCATATTCAGTCTTTGAACGTAAGAGGAATGTTCCCGATTTCAGTATAATTTATTAAGCTTATAGTTTTCTTAAATAAGGTTACCTTTAGACGAAGGTTTCCCAAAAAAGAAGTGTTCCGTTTATCCCCGCTTAAAACGGCAGAGGGTGCCGGAGGCACCCGTTCCTTTATATCACAGAAGCTCGCAGTACTTACAGCCTGTGCAGGTTTCTACCTTTCCTTCAAATATCCTTTTTATAATATCTACAGTATTATATGCTTCTTTGTTTTTCTTATCAATTTTAGTATCATGAAGTATTATTTTTTTCGGAGAAACACTCAGCAAAATATTTATTACTGTCTCATCATATGTCGATGTATTGCTTAATTCGGTTGAAAACTCAGCATTTGTCAAATAATTTAACTTTTGCATATTTTTGTCGTAAACCTGAATTTTGTTATTATTAAGCATCACATTAACAATATCATACTGATTTTCTTCGGATTCTGAAATAAGCTTAATAATACTTATAAAATCCATATATTCTTTTTTCATCAAATACGAATCAATGCAACGCTCAACAACCTGTGTTGCATAAAGTTTTATAAATTTAAGCCTGAAGTTTACAAATCCGTTTAAATTTATTGAGCTGGATTTTTCTAAGACTTCTTTAAACTTATTTTTTATAATTAAATGTATTTTAATATCGTTGTCTATTTCTTCCTCAATATCAGATATTATTGAGCCTACTTCTTCCTCGTCAAAATAGAAATAGCTTTCCTTAAGAGTGTTTATTCCCTCTAACTTGGTGTATTCCACCAAAAGCTTGGTTATTTTTGATATTATTTTTTCAATAAACTCTCTTTTGTTTAATTTGTTGTCCGTAAAATATCTTATTCTTATATTGCCTTCGTCTGTTGAAGATAATTCTATATTGATATCTCTTTCATCTATATTTGTTATTATCTTTAAATTATTATAAATTTCATGATTTTCATTTTCATTTAACTCTAATGATAAAAGCTCCACTTAGTCACTCCTCTCGGTCAGGGAGGTCATATTATTGGTATCAGCGTTCCTAAGTCTGTTATTTGCTGACTTGAAGCTTCATCATAAATATATTCCGATGACTGAATAAATTTCCTTAATGAAACAGAAATATTTTCATCAAAAATTTTACCTGTTGACAAAAATATTTTTTCATTAATCAAACCTACAGAGCCTCCTATAAATCCGTTGTCATATCCTTTTAAATGTACAACCTTGGAATCTATATACATGCAGTCTATATTGTACGATATTAATTTTTCATGTATCAAGAAGTCTGATGTCAAAGCTTTATTTTCGCCGACAGAGGCAACTGAGCACTTTGTATAGCCTTGATTTACATGAATGAATTTTATGCCCGCTTCTTCCAAATAATATTTTAAAACCTGGTCTGTATGCTTAGTATTATGAAAAGCATATCTCCCTATTCTTGCTACATTATATGCTATATCCTCAGGATAGTTTCTGTTAAGAGTTTTTCCACCTTTAATTACTTTTATTCCTATGCTGCCTAAAACATTTCTGTAATAATCATAAACATTTGGAGCTATAACAAAAGTTTCAAAATCTATGGGATGAATTACCATGTCGGGATGACCGTCTACAGGTTCCTGCAAATCAGCGCATTTCAATGTCATTATCGGTTCAATATTTAACTTTTTTATATAATTTAAAATTTCCTCGCTTGCTCTGTAGTCAATGATTACAAAGCGCGGAGTTTTCGTTGGTATGTATGGATTCATATCGTCTCCCGGTTCATTTATTACTGTTACCATAACTTTAGATATTATATCATTGTTATAAAAAAAATTAAATATCACCGTCATAAAAATCCGTACATTTATTTTTTGAAGAAATGGAGACACACCCCTGCCATGTGGATAATCTTCGCCGGCAAGGGGAATGTCCCTAAAAATAAACTTATTTCTCAGTTATTTATCATGCTAAAAAGCTTTATTGCCTGTTCTTTTCTTTTTTTAATTGTTTTTATAATATTTTCATCGTGATTATACAGTTTTTCCTTGTCTGAAAACCTTTCATCTATTGAAACAATTTTGTCACCTTTGACCATTTTATCAGCCAAATATACAACCTCTTTTTCGGTCGGCGTATCAGGTATGATTTTTAACTCCATGTGCTCATCGACTATTTTGGCAATTTCATCATATCCCATATCATTAAGCCACACCGCACCAAGCTTAGCATGCAAAGAATTACCCTTAGCTATATCGTGAAGCATGCCTGCGGCTACAACTACGCCTTGGTTTAAGCTTATGCCCTTTTCGGATAGCATGCCGCATAAATCCAAAGCAACATGGGCAACTTTATTGCAATGACTTTTTATATTGTCCGGCAATTTAAAATATTCCTGGATTTTTTCGCACAATTCAACCGACGGACAGCTTTTTTGCATGTTGTATTCCAAGAGTTTAAAATAATCTGTTATATTATCCGCATCCATTACGACTCCCGGATCTGCAAAGCATAATTTCCCGAATTTCTCCGTTTTTGATATCGCTCCCTGCATGCCCATTGCTCCGTCATGCTTAATCATCAGTTCTATAGCATCACTGCTTAATAACAGAGGGTGACCGGCTTTTCCTTCATATGCAGGCTGCACAATATCCAATTTGCCGTCTTTCATTTCTTCGATCATTTTCTTAAGAGTTAACTGCTGTACAAAAGGACTGTCCGCCGGTGTAACAAAAGTCCGGTCAACCGCATTATTTAATTCTTTTAAGCCTATACATACGGAATCAAACATCTGGGTAATGCCGTAGTTCTCATTTCTTACAATTTTTATATCGTAGCCCCTTAGCTTATTCTCTATGTCGATTGCACGAAATCCTGTAACCACAACAATTTTACCTGCCCCTAACGACAGAAAATTACTTATTGCAGTTTCTATTACAGTCTTATCACCGATTTTCATAAGCGGTTTAAAGTCTTTCATCCTATAAGAAAGTCCTCCGGCAACAATGACAGCGCCTGTTTTATAATAACGGCTCGACATATATCTCAACTATGCCTCCGCAAACCATTCCTTCATCTTCTGCTTCTCTTCCGGTCATATCTACTTGAATTAACCGGCATTCATTGTTTTCAATGCTTTGGAATGCAATCTGACGTAAGTTTGCTTCAACACATCCTCCTCCGATAGTTCCTATCATTGTTCCGTCCTTAGATACAATCATTTTTGTTCCTACTTCCCTCGGGGCTGAGCCCTTTCTTGATACTACGGTAACCTGAGCCTTAGGTATATCCTTTGTATTTTCATCCATTATTGCATTTATCAATTCGTCGCTGTAATTGCCTGACCCTATTTCTTTATTCTTCACTTCTATGAGCTGTGCCATAATTGCAACCGCTATTTCCGCAGGTGTTTCAGCACCAATATTAAGTCCTATCGGAGTATGCACCTTATTCAGCTTATCTCTTGATACACCTTGCTCCTCCATGTAATCCAATACCTTTCTTACACGAGACCTGCTGCCGATCATTCCTATATATGCATTTTCTTTTTCTATAATTTTTTCAAGGCATACTTGGTCATATTTGTGGCCTCTTGTTACTATAATGAAATATGTACCGTTATCTCCTGTAATCTTATCTAAAGCTTTTTCAAATGTTTCACAGATTACATTATCGGCACCCGCTCTGATAGCATTGTCAGTAAACGTATGCCTGTCATCAATAACCGTAACGGGTAAATCCAACAGTTTACACATTTTAATAACTGAAATAGAAATATGTCCCGCTCCGCAAACAACTACATTATTTTCTTTCCTTAGAAATTCTACATAGACTTTTTCTTCATTCAAAGAAATTAACCGGCTTTTTTTATTTTCGGGAACAGCTTTTACTATAGGCTCCCAGTCGACCTTATCATTATTGTTATAAATAATTACATCATCTGACAGAATAATTTTGGAGTTGATGTTGCTGCCCGAAACAATGGTGATAACAATATTCTCCTTACTCTTATCAACGTTTAGCAAAGCCTTTATAAATTCCATTTAAATCCTCCTATAATTATTATTCTATGTCACACATAGTTATTTTTTAATGATTCCCCCAATTTTGCCAAGTTCCGAGATATCAGCACATATTTTTAAAGCCTTAAATATTTCTCCGTTAAAAGTCAAAATGTTAACGCTTGCATAACCATGTTTATAAGCAAAACTGTCTTTTATACATATCCCCGATATCTTAGAAATAATTGCCCTGTTTACGCCTGCATGAGCAACTATTAAAATATCACCTGATGTTTCCCGGACAGTATTGTATAATTCTTTCATAGCCCTTGCCCGGCAGGCAGCCATACTTTCTCCGCCTTCAATTATGTAATTTTCTAAATCCTTGCCCCTCTCTTCGTATTCAAGAGGGTATTTTTGTTTTATTTCGGCAAACGACATTCCATCCCATTTGCCTGTGTTAATTTCCGAAAAGCCATCCCTTACTATTACATTCATTTTTTTATCCGCAATAATTTCGGCCGTATGCCTTGACCTCACAAGAGGGCTTGAATATATGCAACTTAAGCTTATATACGAAAAATATTTTTTTAATTCTTCAGCTTCCGCAATTCCTTCATTGCTTAAGGGAATATCTTTTTTGCCAAGGCATATGGGAACATCCTTTAGAAGCTGAGGTCGGCAATGGCGAATAAGAAAAACCTTTCTGATATTATCCATAAAAACTCCATCGTTCTTTTATTAGTTGAAAGTTTATTCTTCTATATATTTTAGAATATTGTTTAGTTTTTCCCCTTCAAACATGTATTTCCTGCTGCAGAAATGGCACACTGTTTCTATTTTTCCGTCTTCTTCAATTATTTCCTTCAAGTCCTTTCTGCCTATTGATATAAGTGCCTGTTCCATTCTTTCCTCCGAGCAGTCACAATTAAAAGCTACAGGAATTTTATCGGTTATTTCAATTTCAAATTCAGAAAATATTTCTTTTGCAATTTTTTCAATATCCTTGTCATTATCGAAATAATCCGATACTGATTTAATATTGCCAAGAGCATTTTCTAATTTATCAAGGTCTTCATCTTCAATAAACGGCAGTGTCTGAACCATGAAACCGCCCGCAGACTTAATGCTGTAATCCGTATCCACTAAAACTCCCAATGCCACAGCCGTATTTTGCTGCTCGGATAAATAATAATAAAGAGCCAAATCCTCTCCTATTTCTCCGGTTACTAAATCGGTGCTTCCCACATAAGGCTCCTTCATACCAATATCCATCATAACGGTAAGCTTGCCCTGGGTGCCTACGGCGCCTCCTACATTTAATTTGCCGTTTTCCTTTAATTCCAAATCCACATGGGGATTATCCACATATCCCTTCACGTGTCCTAAATTATCGGAAACAGCTAAAATTGTGCCTATGGGTCCTCCTCCGTTTATATTTATTGTTAACCTGTCTTTTTCGTTTTTCATCATGAAACCCATCATGAGACCTGCCGTGAGAGTTCTGCCGAGGGCTGCCGAAGCTGTGGGAGTTGTGTTGTGATGCAGCCTTGCTTCTTCAACCGTATTTGTTGACCTTACCATAAAAAGCCTGAAGGTTTGTTTCTTATCCATTGCTCTTATCATGTAATCCATGCTTTGTACTTTGTCCTTTCCGTTTTTCGATTCAACAATGACCCGAATTATTCCAAGTGCTCTGTGTGATGCCGAGAGGGTTCTTATTTATCTTTTTTAGTAAGCATTATAGCCTTTATTTCCTTCAATAAAAATAATATTTTATTAAGAGTAAATTGTACGCTTATTAAAATTATAAAAAACATCACAACAGCTATTACATTTAAATCTATATTCAAATCTATCATAATGTCTCCTAAAATGCGGCCTATTATTAATTTTCCTTAATAATATCATATGAAGACAATCATTTCAAGAAATATTCGGCATGCATGGGCTCCACGGCACATATCTTAAATTTCTAAAAATCGCTCCCTAATTTTATTATATCCTTTATTTTAGCCATAATTTTTTCATAGCCTCCGGTTGAATGAGGTATCAGACAATTGGAGCAATCTTTTATCCCGTTGTTTTTAAAGTATTTTCCTCCGCAGTTTTCTTTCAATGCATACAATGGGCAATAACAAAAAAGACAATTGAAATTTTCTTCGCTGTCCGTTTTGTGGCAGGGAAAGTATTCACACTTTCTGTTTTGCGAAAATTTATAATACTTTTTATCTTTGCTTTCATTCGCGGATTTTTCTTTATTCATGTTATACTCCTTTAAGGTTTCACTTTTTCATGCCTGCAATTTCATAAATTTTCTCCATATCCAACGACTTCCTCACACAATCCGCTAAAATATCATATTGGCTTTCCTTATATTTTTTCATGTCAAACTTCTTTAACTCACCTAATAAAAGTCCCTTCTTATCAGCCAAAATTTCAATAATTGCATTTACTGTCCGAGAATTGTCAAAAAAACCGTGAATATAGCTTCCTGCCACATTGCCGTTTACGCAGCCTTCCATTTTGTTTCCTATGGTCATGGGTATTCCATCAATTATTTCCGACTCACCCATGTGTATTTCGTAGCCTTCCACGGGAATTCCCGACAGTTTTTCATAAAAGCCGCTTAACTTATTTATTACACCGCTGTTTTGTGTCGTAGTTTTATCTTTTGAAAAAACCGTTTTGATTTTCAAAAGCTTGAGACCTTCGATTTCTCCGCCGCCCTCAACATATTGCGGGTCGCTGATGGTTTCACCGAGCATCTGATATCCCCCGCATATTCCAAAGACAGCTTTTCCCTCATCGGCATGCTTTTTAATTTTGATTTCCAATCCTGTCTGCCTTAACCACTTTAAGTCTTCAATTGTATTTTTTGTCCCCGGAACTATCACCATGTCAGGATTTCCAAAATCTCTTATATTTGAAACATATCTCAGTGAAACACCTTCAATCATTGAAAATACATTGAAATCCGTAAAATTTGAAATTCTTGGCAGCCTTATTACCGCAATATCCACGGAATCTGCGGCATGGTTTGTCAGGCGTTCGGACAAACTATCTTCATCATCTATGTCAATATTCAAATAGGGAACAACTCCCAGGACATCAACATTCGTAATTTCCTCAAGCATTCTTAATCCGGGCAGGAGCAAGTTAACATCTCCCCTAAACTTGTTTATGACAAACCCTTTCACTCTTGACTTTTCTTCTGCATCAAGCAAAAGCATGGTTCCCGCCAAGGAAGCAAAAACTCCTCCCCTGTCAATATCTCCTACTATTATCACCGGTGCATCTGTTAGCTTCGCCATGCCCATATTGACAATATCCATATCTTTTAAATTTATTTCGGCAGGGCTTCCGGCACCTTCGATAACTATTACGTCATATTCACCGGCTAAAGAATTGTAAGCCTTCATAATATGCGGAATCATTTCCTTTTTATAATTGTGGTACCTGCCTGCGCTCATATCTTTGAAAACCTTGCCATTTAAAACAATTTGAGAACCCTTCTCACCCGTGGGTTTCAGCAAAATAGGATTCATCCTTATATCAGGCTCAATTCCCGCAGCCTCTGCCTGCATAGCCTGAGCCCTTCCCATTTCAAGTCCGTCCTTCGTTATAAACGAATTCAAAGCCATATTCTGGGATTTAAAGGGAGCCGCCTTGTAGCCATCCTGCTTAAATATTTTGCAAAGTGCCGCAACAGTCAAGCTTTTGCCTGCATTGGACGTAGTTCCCTGAACCATTATTACCTTAGCCATATGCTCACTCCTTTATAATCGCTTCTATCACATCAACAGCACCCGTCCCATGCTTTCCGGTAACCGAGCTTGTCTGATGGTCGGCTAAAACTGTTATTTTTGTATTTTTAACATTTTTACATATAACACTTAAAAACTCTTCATCAATCTTTTCTATAAACTTTATTTTCCCGAATGTATCTTTTCTGTGAGATGCTTCATCGGCTCCGTTTATGTGTGCTATTACGAAATCACAGGTACATAATTCCCTCAATACCGCTTCTGCTTTTTCTCTTAAATCAGTGTCCACATCCGATGTGGCATATTTTAATTCCGGCAGCTTTATTTTCATTGCTTTTGAAATACCTTTAACAATTTCAGCGCTGCAAACACAGGAGCATGATTTTTTATGGATATCAAAAAAAGACTTGATTTCTGTTCTTTCCGAAAGACCCCATGGGTAAAATGCATAATCCCCGCGGTTCGATGAAAATTGATTTTCATGCAGAAATTCCTCTAAAACACTGTTATTTATGTTTCTCCTTAATATTTCCATAGGCATTCCCACATTTTCATGGGGAGGCATATTGTTCAGCCTGCCGGTAATCTTTTCTTTATCTATAACCAAAATATTTCTGTAATCGCTTATGTGGTAAAACTTAAGATTATTTTTTGATGAGACCTTCTTTGAAAATTCCTTCATTTCGTTTTTTGTCAAGCCTTCTCCGTTAAATGATTCCAACCTGTTATCTTTAATGCTAACCAAATTACATCTGAGTACCGCTTCTGTGTCCTTGATTTTGATATTTGCCGCCAACGCCTCAAGATATGCCCTGTTTTCAGGTATTAAACTCTCATGTACGCCTAAAATTGTAAGTATGCAGCATAAGCTGTCCGGAATTCTGTTTTTGGGAAAAAATATCTTTTTGCTGTATTTTCCTGTTCTTATCAGCTTATCCAATATCGGCGTTTTTGCATATTCAACCGGAGTCATAAAATTTAATTCTTCTATTTTTTCCTCGCTTGCACCGTCTAATATTACAAGTATTGTTTTCATCTTTTTCCCATTATTTCTTTTAATTTTTCAATGAATATTTTGTTTTCTTCCTTCGTTCTCACCGCAATCCTATAGTATTCACTGCTTAAATTCACATAATTTGAACAGCTTCTTATTAATATTTTCCTTTTAAGCATTTGTTTTTTTAAGTCTAAAATATCTGTTTTGAATAGAATATAATTCGCATGTGATTCATAAGCCTTAATTCCCGATTTTTCCAATTCGTCAAAAAGATAATTTCTTTGTTCCTTCACATAGGATACAGTTCTTTTTAAGTATTCCCGTTCTTTCAGGGCGGCAATACCGGCAGCCTGGGCAACGGTCGAAACATTCCAGGGCGGTCCCGTTGATTTTAAATTGTTTATTAATTCCGCATTTGAGGACATGCAATAACCAAGTCGTATCCCCGGTATTGCAAATATTTTTGTAAATGCCTTTATAACAATCAAATTATCATATTTGTCAAGCAAATCCACCGTGCTGTATTTTTCAGAATTTCCTGTAAAATCCAAGAAGCATTCGTCTACAGCCAAAAAAGCATTTCTTTCTTTTAATTTTATAATCATTTTTTCAAGAATGATTTTTTCCGTTAGCTGACCTGTCGGATTGTTTGGGTTACATATGAAAGCAATGTCCGTTTTTTCATTGATGCAGTTTAAAATATCTTCCGTAACTTTGAAGCTGTCTTCCTCTTTCAAACAGTAATAATTTATAACCGTCCCAAATAATTTCATGGATTTCTCATATTCACTGAAGGAAGGCGCAATAATCATACCTGCTTCAGGCTTAAGGCAGGCTGATATTCTATATATCGCTTCGGCAGCTCCGTTAGAAACAAATATAAATTCCTTGGGAACATTTTCATATGCGGATATGGCATCAATAAGCATTCTTGAGTTTATATCCGGATACCTGCCGGTGTGTTTAATTGAATTGACCGCTGCTAAGGCAACTGTTTCCGGTACTCCCAACGGATTGATGTTTGATGAAAAATCCATAATATCATCTTCATTGTAACCCGATATTTCGGAAGCGGTGTAAATATCAGCTCCGTGTGTTTCCATATTTTCTCCTTCATGCGATTGTATTTATAAACTTTATCAAATTATTATGCCGCCACTTCTATAAGAGGGGATTGCCTTCTCAACTTAAGGCTTGTAAGAGTCATCGCTGAAACAGAAACTTCAAAGCGGTTCCAAGTATAAGACAAAGTATTGATGTAGTATACATCAGCTTGTTTGCTCTTTTTATGTCTTCTGCTTCCGCCTCCCTGTTGTTATCTCCTATAGTCGGCTTTTCCACCAATGTTTTGCCGTAATAACTGTTCCCTCCGAGCATTAAGTTTAATGCTCCCGCGCATACTGACTCTGTTTGTGCTGAATTCGGGCTTTTGTGGTTGTATCTGTCCCTTTTGTATATTTTATAAGCGTTCCTGTAATCCATTTTTAGAATGAACGATGCTAAAATCATAACCAGCGCCGCAATTCTTGCAGGTATAAAATTAAATACATCATCTGCAATTGCGGAAAATTTCCCAACATTCATATATTTTTCGTTTTTATATCCTATCATGGAGTCTAAAGTATTGATTCCTTTGTATAAAAACCCCAAAGGCGCACCTCCGATCATTATAAAAATCATGGGAGCAATAACACCGTCCGCGGTATTTTCAGCTACCGTCTCGACAGCTGCTTTTATGATCGAAGAGCTGCCGAGGCTTTCTACATCCCGTCCCACTATGAATGACAGATAATGTTTGGCTTCGTCAATATTGCTGTTTTTCAATGCGTAATATACTTTCATGCTTTCATCCTTCAGGCTCTTAACTGCTAAAATGTAATAACACATAACACTTTCAACAACAATGTATAATATTAAGTTTATTTTTGCGGCTGCATACAAAATAAAAAAAGGAATTATAAAGCTTGCGGACACAACTATAATCCAAATCAAAGCTCCTGCTTTTATTTCATCTTCCCGGCTTCTGCACTTTATCCTTAAAAACTTCTCGACATTTTCAATTAATTTACCTATTAACCTTATCGGATGAGGATATCCCTGAGGATCTCCGACTATTAAATCCAATATATAGCCTATTATTAAAGACATAATTCACCGTATTCGATGCATTTTTCAATAAAATTAACGGCAAAATCAACATTTCCCAAAAAATGCAGGTGGGGATAGCCCATAAACCTGCAGCCATCAGCAATAATGCATTCCCATTTTCTGTCGGATTCAGGTTTTGAGGCAATAAAAGAATCTCCCGGGTTTGTACTTTTGCTGTAGTGGAATTCATGGGCATTTATCGATTCTCCTTTTTTGCAAAGCATATTGTCCTTTGCAGCGGTTAATTTTACATAACCAAAATTGTTCAATGATTTCGTCATACAGCTATGCCCCTCCTCAATTCCTACCAATCGGAATTCTTTGTTATTTTCATCTTTGAATGTTTTTAAAAGATACATGTAGCCTCCGCACTCCGCAATGGTTGGGATTCCAGATTGAATTTTATTTTTTAAGCTTTCAAGCATGGAAATATTCTCCGAAAGCTTTTCCATATAAAGCTCGGGATAACCGCCTCCTATATAAAGCCCTCTGACATCATCAGGCAGTTTTTCATCATTAAGAGGGCTGAATTCAATTAATTCCGCTCCAATCTCTCTCAATAAATTCAAACTGTCCTCGTAGTAAAAGCAAAAAGCTTCGTCTCGTGCAATTGCTATTTTAATGTTTTTTCTTTTTACCGTCTTAATTTCATCATATTCCACGAAATCACAATTGAGCGAAAGCTCATAAAGCCCTTTTATATCAATTGTTTCTTGGGCGGTGCTTCCTAATTTTTCGGTGATTTCTTCTAAACCGGCTGTTTCCTCCGGAGTAATAAGCCCAAGATGCCTGCTTTTCAGCGTGCAATCTTTTAAGTGGGGCATGTACCCGTAGACCTTCACATCCGTGTTGGATTCTATTATTTTCTTATAGTATTCATACATATTTTTTGTAACATTATTTAAAATTACACCCTTTATATTGCTGTTAATTCTAAAATTCTTAAAACCTTCAATTAGTGCACAGCTTGACAGTGACATGCCGCTTATGTTTATAACCATGACTGCAGGGCAATTAAGTAGTTTTGCAAGCTCATAAGAGCTTCCCGATGTTCCTGTTCCGATACCGTCATAATACCCCATAACTCCTTCCAATATCGAAATGTCTGTGTCTTGGCTGTTCTTGCATAAAATGTATTTGCAGGCATCGTCACCAAGAATAAATTGGTCTAAGTTTCTGGAAGGAACTTTAATTACCTCCCTGTGGAACATGGGATCAATATAGTCAGGACCTGCTTTATATGCAGTTACTTTTTTCCCGTCCTTTAAAAATGCTTTTAATAAAGCAACGGTTACAGTAGTTTTGCCGCTGTCGCTTGACGGTGCCGTTATCATAATTCTTGGTACTTCGGCTTTCATTAGAATCACTCCCTTTTCCGCTTGCTTTTATCTATCGATTTAGTATACCATAGTTATTGGAATAAATAATGAGTTTTGTTTTAATTTTGTTATCCAATCTTTTATTTATATAATATTCTGCTTTTTCACTTATTTTTCCGATTACCTTATTCTGAATACTTTCTCTTTCAAGTATGCTTAAAGCTTGCTCCGTTGTAACGCAGGACAGAATTTCATCAACGGTATCCGGATTTGCCCCGTACAAGGCTGCATAACAGCTTAGCATTTCCATTCTGAAATCGCCGTTATGAGAATGTGTGTTCATCATTCCCCCCGCAACCTTCACCATTTTGCCTATATGACCGACAATCAGTAATTCTTTGAACTTCAGCTCCGTGGCGAAATCTAAAACATCGCCTAAATAGTTGCTGAACTTCAACCTGTTCTCGCCTCTTATCCCCAATTGCTCCCCAAGAAATTTTTCCGCATAGTTGCCGGGAAATGCAATCAGCTTGTCATATCCCTTTTCCCTTATAACATTCATTTCAACCTTAAGGCTGTCAATCAGCGCTTTTTCGCTCATGGGTTCAACTATTCCCGTTGTTCCGATAATTGAAATTCCGCCGATTATTCCCAAATGAGGGTTGAATGTTTTCTTTTCTATTATCTCACCATCCGGGACAGAAATTACTACTGTAACTCCTCCGTAGTATTTGTATTGCCGGCAGATTATTTCAAGATTCTCGGTTATCATCTTTCTTGGAACGGAATTGATTGCTGATTCTCCGACAGGCTGGTCCAAGCCTTTTTGTGTTACCCTGCCTACCCCTTTTCCCCCTTCTATGCTAATTTTACCCGTATCGTCAAGCCTTACATCGGCACATACTAAAACACCGTCCGTAATATCAGGGTCATCACCGCTGTCCTTTCTTACATAGCATTTTGTGCCTTGCACATTAAAGGAGGGGTTTTCTATATCGATAAATAGTATTTCGCCCTTGGGAAGGGTTACCGCAACACTTTCAACTGTCTTTCCCGTGAATATCATCATAGCGGCCGCAGCTGCGGCTGCCGTGGCGCAGGTTCCGGTTGTGAAACCGCATCGCAATTTTTTTCCGTTTTTAATCACAAAATCTTTCATTGGTTTCTCCTTCGATAATGCAATAGTGCTCTCCTTCACTTGTTATTATCGCAATATGGTCTGTATATCCTACGGTTAAATTAATATCATAAAGAACTGATGTTATATCTCTATTTCTGTCCTTAATTATTTTGCTTTCCTGTAATGCAGTCATTCTTCTTAGGAATGAAGTACGGACAATTATTTATTCTATCTTCATAAATGTCGGCATCAATTTTAAAAATATCCTTTAACAGCCCCTTGCTGACTATTTGGCATGGCTCTCCGTATTCCCTTAACTCACCGGAGTTTATGACAAGTATCTTATCCGAATACCTTGCCGCCTGGTTTATATCGTGCAAAACCATAACAACAGTGATACCAAGTGTTTTATTAAGATCCTTTACCATCTCCAATGTTTCCATTTGGTAACAAATATCAAGAAATGTTGTGGGCTCATCAAGCAACAGCATCTTTGGTTTTTGTGCCAGAGTCATTGCAATCCATGCTCTTTGACGCTCTCCTCCCGAAAGTGTGGCTACATATCTGTCTTTCATCTTAAATAACCCCGTTTTCTCCAATGCCCATTCAATTACTTCCCTGTCTTCCATGCTCAGACGTTTTCCAAACTTAAGATGCGGAAATCGTCCGTATGACACTAATTCTTCAACGGAAACATCTGAAGAAACACCCTTTACCTGAGGCAGCACAGCAAGGTTTTTAGCAATTTCCTTTGTGTTTATACAATTTATATTAACCTTATTAAGATAAATATTTCCGCTCTTTGGTTTTAAGTAACGGCTGATTGATTTTATAAGCGTTGATTTCCCAGAGCCGTTAGGACCTATAACGGTTACTATTTCCCCTGATTTAACATTAAAGCTGATATCCTTCAGTATCTTTTTTTCTTCATAACCTGCATTCAGCCCTTCAACTTTTAAGTCCATTTAATATTCCTTCTTTCTTCGCAGCAGGTATAGGAAAAACGGTGCTCCCAAGGCGGACATAATAATTCCTACAGGTATTTCAAGAGGAGCAAACATAACTCTTGCCAATGTATCACAGATAACAACAACCGCCGAGCCTGTAAAAATGGTTGCGGGAATCAGATACCTGTAATCCGAACCTATGAAAAGTCTTGTAATGTGAGGTACTATGAGACCGACAAAACCTAATAATCCCACCACGCTGACTGCAGCTCCCGCCAGCAGGGATGATATTATAATAAAGAAAAACCTTGTTGCTTCTACGTTTAGCCCGAGTCCTGTTGCCACCTCATCTCCAAGCATGAGTATATTTAATTTATTTGCAATGAATAAAAGAAGAATTATTCCTATAACCGCATAACGAAATATCATATCAACATGCTTCCAATTAGTAGATGAGAGACCTCCTACCATAAATCCTATAACTCCTGAAACCTTGTCCGGATAAAAAGTCATTATTGCATTATTACCTGCCCCCAGCAGGGATGAAACCGCTACTCCCGCCAAAATAAGACGTGTTGTTGCGGCTCCTTCTTTCCATGCTAAAAAATATATAAATAAAGTTGCAAAAAGCGCTCCTGCAAAAGCACCTAAGGGAGCTAAATAATAGTAATCAGGAAAAATTATCAGTACAGCTAAAGTCATAAGCCCTGCCCCGGAGGAAACCCCGATTATATTAGGGCTTGCCAATGGATTTCCCATTACACCCTGAAGTATACAGCCCGATAATGCAAGACAGGTCCCCGCCAATGATGCGGTTATTGTACGGGGCAGTCTTACATTCCATATTATCTGATAGTTAACTGTTTTCTCGTCAAGCAGTACGGTGTTTATTATTTCCATCGGAGATATTTTCACTGCTCCATTACCTATACTTATGAAAAAGCCCGCCACCGATAAACATATACAAGCTATTAAAATTGCACTTTTCTTAATTTTGTACTTCTTTTTGTTACCGTCTGCCATACTGTATTTAACCAGCCTTTACTTAACATTTGGAGATTCTTCATATAACGAAGAATCTCTTTCTACAATTATTGCTGCTCTGTGAACACTTCCGGATAAATTATTTTTGCTAAACCTTCATATGCTTCAGGATATTTGTCGTTAGGCTTGTACAAATATAAATCCTTGGAAAGAACAATGTATCTGTCCTCTTTAACTGCTGTGAGAGATGCCCAAGCGGGATTATCCAAAGCATCGGATTTCAACCTTTCGGTAATTTTCTCCAAGTCGCTCCCCATTGTTTGCACAAAAATGAAGTCCGGGTCTTCCTGTAATATTTTTTCCAGGCTGAATGTCTTTGTGTCTGCTCCCGCTTCAACAGAATCAGATATATTGGCTACATTTAAATCCTTCAGCATTTCCCCAACCATGGAACCTGAGTCTCTGACCGTAGTGTTTTTAGCCGTAGCAAATATTATTACTGCTTTGTAATTTTTGTCTGCAGGTGCTTTGGCAACTATTTCGTCAACTTTCTTTTGTATATCATTTACATGGTTTTCATACAAGTCTTCTCTGCCGGTAATGGCCGTAAACAATCTTACTGTTTTATAATAATCCTCAAGCAGGTCATTATCTAAATTAATTACCTGTATATTATTTTGTTTAAGTGTAGGTGCCATTTCTCTTTGGGCAGTATAGCTGCCGGAAATAATAACCAAGTCCGGTTCCAACGACAATATTTTTTCAAGACTTGGTGCACCCATTGAACCGACAACCTCTGTTGACGTTGCATTTTCAATTATTTTATCTTCGGATTCTTCAACCCTTCCTACAACCTGTCCGCCTGCTTGATCCCATATTTCCAATAGGGAATTCTGCAAAACAATTACTCTTTGAGGATTCTTTGCAATTGATATTTCCTCACCTGATGAATCCGTAAAAACAACATCTTCTTCATTAATTACTATTCCGTAATCTGATGATTCGTCCTTCTTGTTATCCTCCTGTTTTACAGCTTCTTCCGGTGTATTTTCTCCTGCCGGCGGCTCGTTTTTGCTACTGTCCTTGCTGCATCCTGTAAAAATCACCGCTGCCGTTACAACTGTTAACACAATTTTCAAAAATATTGATTTTTTCATTCTTTCCTCCAATTATTTAATATTTTGTTTCATAACCTCTTTTAGTTATGATTCTGTTATTTTTAACATAGGTTGAGCTGTTGCCCACTATTACTATGCTCAGCATATCAACTGATTCATAATCAATCGTATCCATCGTGCAAATGCGCACTTCCTGATTTTCCCTGCATGCATTTTTGACAATGCCCACAGGTGTTGAACCGGCTTTATATTTTTTCATTATTTCAAAAGAATCTTTCAAATAATCCGGGCGCCCCTTGCTTCGGGGGTTGTAAATACATATTACAAAGTCACCCTTTGATGCCAATTCAATTCTTTTATATATCAGACTCAGGGGCGTTAATAAGTCACTTAAACTTATGTGACAAAAATCATGCATGAGAGGTGCTCCCAATACGGAAGCGGCAGCTGTTGACGCTGTAACCCCGCTGATAATCCTAACCTCCTCATCCTCTGACAATTCCAAAACCAGACCTGCCATGCCATATACCCCTGCATCTCCCGAGCTAATAACCGACACTGTTTTACCTGTCTTTGAAATTTCAACTGTCTTTTTTACCCTGTCTGTTTCCTGCTTCATACCGTTTGAAACCACTTTTTTGTCTTTAACCAAATCCTCAACTAAGTCAATATATGTTTTATATCCAACAATGACATCTGATTGTTCTATTGCTTTCATAGCTTCATATGTCATTGTTTCCCGGCCTCCGGGACCTATGCCTACTGCGTATATCATGATAACTCCCATTTTTTATTAATTAATATAGTGGTAAAAATACCACCTTGTATAATTGATTCCCTATTATTCGATGTTGTACAATAAAGCATTGCATATCGCCGCGGCAATATTGCTGCCTCCCTTCCTACCCTTTGCAACAATGTATTCCACATTATCAAGACTCATTATCAGTTCCTTTGCCTCAACTACATTTACAAAGCCTACGGGGACTCCTATTATAACCTCAGGCTTACATATTCCTTCCTTTATAAGCTGATAAAGCTTTATTAAAGCTGTGGGCGCATTTCCGATGGCAAAAATTACAGGTCCCTTTATCCCGGAAGCTTTCTCCATGGAAACAGCGGCTCTTGTTTCTCCCTGCTCCAATGCTCTCTTAGCTACATCTTCATCAGCCATGAAGCAGTGTATGCTGACTCCGTATTTTGCGGCTGCCTTTTTGTTTATGCCGGAATAAGCCATGTTTGTGTCAGTAATTATTGCAGCCCCGTTTTTCAAGGCTTCCTTTGCGTTTTTTACGGCATTTTTCGAAAAGCACATATTATTTAAATAATCAAAATCAGCCGATGTATGTATTACTCTTTTTACTATAGGCTCTATTTCCTCCTCAAGGCATATTGCTCCCATTTCCTCCTGTATTATTTCAAAACTCCGCTTTTCAATATTGTGAGGCTCTACAAATTTAATATTTTCCATTCCTTCTCCTCCGAAAAATTCAGTCGGGACGTTCTTACTGATCGGAAATCCGGCGGGGACGTTTCTTACCGACCATAAATTCTAAGCGCCGCCGCTGTTTAAATAACCACTTCATACTCATCTGCGGCTGCCGCCACCGTAACTGAATTAACAACCGTTTTATTGATAATTAACGTTTTTGATTGACTCCCGGCAATTGCAGCTCTTTCACATACAGTATCAACTCCTGCAACCTTCTTTACAAAATCCGAATTTGAAAACTGTCCCTGTATCTTATTAAGCTCTTCCTTTGAATATGTATGAAAAGGAACCTTAAATACCTCCGCCGTTCTTTTTATTCCTTCCTCTTCCTTTTTCAAATCAATTGAATTTATGGATTTAACGGCAAAGTGTGAAATGTTGTGCTTGCCTAAAACTTCCCTTACCGCATTATAAACATCATTAAAATCTGTTTCCTTTCTGCAGCCTACACCGACGGATACAACCTTAGGGATTAAATTCAGCGTGTTTTTAAAAGGAGATTTATTGGAATCAAGACTTATGCATATTCCCGTTTCCTTTTCATCTAAATCCATTTCCGGAGGCAGACCGCCGTTTACTTTAAAATCCGATTCAAATCCTATTTTCTTGTTTTCTAATATGTCCGCAGCAATGTCCCTTGCCCTTTTTAAGCTCATAATGTGTAGGTTGCTGTTATGAGCCCACTCATCAACGGCAAATTTACCGTTTATATCGGTAGCCGTCGTGATAACCGGATTACCTCCCACAATATCCGCAATTTTTAATGTCAGCTTATTAGCTCCGCCTATATGTCCGCTTAAAAGGGAAATAACATTAATGCCTCTTTCATCCATACATATTACGGCAGGGTCGGTTTTTTTGCTCCTTACAAATGGAGCCACGGCTCTTACGGCTATGCCTGCCGAGCCCACAAAGATAATGCTGTCCGCATTTTTAAATGATTTTTCTAAAGCCTTGTATAAATTTTCTTCACGCGGCTTAATTAGCCTTGCGCAGCTTAAATATTTTTCCGGTATGTATGCATCAACTTCATGCTCATTTAAATTTTCGATTAATTTATCGCATAATTTTGCGCCGTTACCTGTAAATGCGTATATGTCAATTTTCATTTCTCACCTTTTATATAAAGACATCATTTTACTTAAATTTACTGCACATGATTTATAATAACGCACCGCTTCCTTTTCCGCTGATTACATAAATAGGATTCTGACCCATCATAAGATCATAATTGCCTGTTTTTTTCGACTTAGCCACGGATACACTAACTATTTCCACATCATCAAGCCTATATTTTTCCATGCATCTTACCGCTTCATTTAAGCTTTGCAGAGTTATTGTGTTAATAACAATATTAACGTGAGGATTCTTTGTTAATACGACATTTATTATTTCATCCATATTTTTGCTGCTTCCTCCTATGAAACAAGCATCGGGATTTGGAAGTCCTGCTATTGCTTCGGGAGCCGTGCCTTTTATAACTTCAATATTATAGGTTTTAAACTTTTCTATATTCTTTTCTATTAAAGCAGCTGCCTCCGTATCTTTTTCCACCGCATACAATGTTCCGTCATAAAGCTTTAGTGCCGCTTCAATTGATACGGAGCCTGTTCCCGCGCCGATGTCGTATACCGTATAATTTCCTTTTAAATTTAGTTTTCCAATACTTACAGTCCTTACTTCTCTCTTGGTCATGGGTACTTTGCCTGTTACAAACTCTTCATCCTTTATTGAGCCATATCCTTCATCCGCGGATATAAAATCATCATTATGTACAATCATTGCAGTCAGACTGTCAAACTTCATTTTAGCGATAATTGCCGCTTCATCTTCCACTATCCTTTCATTTTCATAGGACAGATTTTCTCCGACACTTACCCGCAAATGCCCCAATCCTTTGCCTGTGAGGATTTCACATATATTTTCAGGTCTGAAGTCCTTAGATGTAAGGATAAATGTCTTTTTATTGAAAATAACATTGGATATAATGTTTAAGCTTCTGCCGTGAGCACTGACATATTTAATATCATCCCATGAAATATTCAATCTTGATGCAAAATATTGGAGGGAACCGACTGCCGGGATATTTTCAATCTGCACATTATTTTTCAACAGTCCGGTAACTTTCTTGGATAAACTGTAAAAACCGGAATCTCCCGAAACTAATATTCCATAAGCTTTATAATTGCTGTTATTTATATAGTCCCTGATACTTTCGGCATCAGTGCATTCGTAAACTTGTTTGTTTAAATCTTGAAAATCCTTGAGCATCCTTTTGGCACCTATTAAGCAGTCACAAGCTTTTATTGTATCCCATGCCTTTTTATGCATATAATCTAAATTTCCTATACCTAAACCAATAACATAAACTTTTTTCATACAATCCCTCTTATTATTTCCTTAAATTCTTCCGATGAGATTCCTTCTTCCTCTGATTTTCTTAATACTAAGCATTTTACATTTGTTTTTACGCATGCTCCCGCTTTTTCTTCAAAACCTCCGGATGAAGCACTTTCCTTTGTTACAAGTACCTGCGCACCGATGGAATTTATCATTGCAATATTTAATTCCCGGCTGAAAGGTCCCTGCATGCAAATTATATTTTTGTTGGAATAACCCAGCTCTATAGCTCTTTTCAAGGAGTCCTCCATAGGCAGAATTCTTACATAAATTCTTTTTTCATAATCTTTTATCTTGGTGAATTTATCTAAATCCTTGCTGCCTGTAGTCAGCAATATATTTCCCTCAGTATTATCCAAATAATTTATGATATCTTCCATGCTGTCAAAATAAGTGCAATATTCGTTTTTTTCTGTTTTTCTTACAATTCTGTAATATTTTATATTGCAGAATTCCGCAGCTTCCTTAGCATTTTGTGAAACAATTTTTGCAAATGGATGGGTTGCATCAACAATGCAGTCAAAGTTGTTTTTTTGGAACAAATCAATCATTTGTTCCTTGTTCAGTCTTTTTTGATGAATATTTACATTTTTTAGCTCTCTGACAAACTGTTCGCCATATTCAGTGGCTATATATAAATCGGATTTTATACCGGCAGTGCCTAAAAATTCAGCTAATATCCGCCCTTCCGATGTTCCCCCGAAAATACACATATGCATTATTCAATACCTTCCCTGAATTCATGTGTAAATTTCGGGCTGTACAATTTGCTTCTTTCATAATCATTCCCAAGAAAATTCCCTACTAAAATTAATGCTGTCTTTGTTATATTGTTATCCTTCATTGTTTGCGGCAGGCTTTCAACGGTGCATCCGAATATTTTTTCATCATGCCATGTAGCTTTGTAAACCACCGCGACGGGCGTATCCTTTTCATATCCTCCGGCAATCAGCTCTTTTGACAATTCTTCCGCTAATCCGGAGCTTAAAAATAAAATCATGGTGGACTTGTGTGCCGCAAATGAGCGTATGCTTTCTCTTTCGGGAACCGGAGTTCTTCCCTCCATTCTGGTTATAATGACTGATTGACTCACGTTGGGCAATGTATATTCCGCGTTTAATGATGCTGCGGCTCCGCAAAAGGAACTTACTCCGGGCACTACATCAAAATTTATATCCAATAACTTCAAAATATCAATTTGCTCTCTGATTGCGCCGTATATACTTGGATCTCCCGTATGTAACCTGACTGTGTTCTTGTTTTCTTTTTCAGCCTTTTTCACAACATCAATAACTTCCTCCAAAGTCATATGAGCACTGTTGTAAATTTCTGCCCCTGCTTTTGCATAGCTCAGCAATTCTTTATTAACCAAGGAACCGGCATAAATTATTACATCGGCTTCGGATAAATATTTAAGCCCCCTCAACGTTATCAGATCTGTTGCTCCCGGTCCTGCTCCTACAAAATGTACCATTTTAGTCTCCTTTTATTCTTATTAACAATCTGACCTACCAGCCATTTTTCCGAAAAAAGACTCGGAAAAATGGGGTTAGGGCATTAAAAAAACTTCCGAATATACGGAAGTTTAAAATACTTATTTATAACATAATTAACTATTTTAGATAATCCTCCCGAAAATCTGCAAACACATATCTTGGCAGGTCTCCTGACTATCGGTTCATCTAACACTCACCTTCCCATGCAAGCACAGTGGTATTGAGTATTATCACCTTTCACAGTAGCGGGGGCTGTAACAGCATTTACTGTTTTCCCTTTTAAAACATTTGTTACCAAAATACCAATATTTAATTTGACCTAATTATATATTAGGATTTCTATATTGTCAATAAAATTAAAGCCTGTAATTATTCATAATTATTCATAATTAATCAACGTCTTGCTGATTTCTATTCTTTGGTTGCCACAAAAACTGCTCTCATGGATTTCTCTGAATATTCTTTCTCATTGTAATCATCAAATATTTCCATACTTTTAAAACCGGCATCTTTTAATATGCATACTATTTCTCCCGTTGTATGCACGTATTGAGTTTGCTCCTCGGTTATCCTATGGTATTTGTTTATTGCATCTTTAATAAAAAAATTTATTTCAATATTTATAATTCCATCTTCGACAGACTCATTTTCCCAAACATAAAAAATATCACCGTCATCATAAACATAAGTATCATTAAACATTTCCTCATACTTATACTTAGTGCTCATATCAAAAATAAATTTGGAGCCTGCTTCCAAATGATTGTATATTCTTTCAAAAAATGATTTTACTTCTTCCTTATTAAGGTAATTTACACCGTCGCAGCAGCAAATTGCAGCATCAAATCTATCATCTATTTGAAAATCAACCATATTTTGATTTAAGAGCCGAACCATGGGACTTTGCTTCAGCTTTTCATAAGCCCTCATAAGCATGTCCTCTGACAAATCAAAGGCGGTAACCTTGTAATTGTATTCGGCTAAAAGCCTTGTTATGCCTCCTGTGCCGCATGCAGCCTCTAATACTTTTTTACTGACCTTTAATTTATCAATTATAAAGGATGTCCACTTTTCGTAGTCAATATCCATAAGCAAATCATAGATTTGAGAAAATTCCTTATACCCATGCATTTTATTTTTTCCTTTTCTTTTTCTTAGCTGTCATTAAGCCGCCGATTCTTCCCGTTTCTTTTGCGGTTAAACCTCCCCACCCAAGACTTTCGACTTTATCCATAAGCCCTAATTCTTCAGCAATTTCCATTTTCATAATATCATTAGGTGATGGTTCTTTTTTCTTCCTTACCTTCTTTTCAGCCATAATCTCCTCCTGTTTTAAGAATATTATGGCTGTAATCGCAAAAATTATTCCGAATGCCCCTTTGCATACTAAAGATCACTTATTGATCCTTTCTCGTAAGCAAGCAACCTTTATTAAACTTTTACTGATAGTATCATCTAAATTCCAGCTTTAGTTTAACGTAACTCTTTGGTTAAGTCAAGGCGAATATTCCTGGATACGGGAGGACGAAGCAATACACATGTAATAAAAAAGTCTGCTTCAATATCACAGCTTCGATATTACTGTAAGCAAATAATATCAACAGCCCTATGTGTAACAAAATCAACTGTCCCTTTTACGGAAAAGCTTACCGGATTGCTGAAAATCGGGCCGTCATAAACAAAGGTATGGTATTCTCCGTTTTCCCCGCATGGGTCTGAGCCGGTGCTTTTTATCTGCTCAATAAGTTCATATGTCAGGATTTTTCCAAGAAATGATTCGTCTAAAGCCTTTAACTGTACTATTTTAATTACGGCTTTAAATCCACAGTCTATAAATTCCTTGACCAATGCTTCTCTTTCCTCCTGCCATAGCGGAAGAATACACTTAAGTCCGGCAGCATCACATCGAGCATTATTCCATTCCGAGTGCACTTCTATATCTATATCTCCGAATACACAGGCTTCAGCACCTAAGTTTTTTGATTTCTTCAACGCATCTTCAAAGCTTTCCGTATATTCCTCCGGCTTGCATGCGCATATAATCATAGGAATATTTAAGCTTTCAGAAACCTTATTTAAAAGCTCGGATTGTATCCCATGAAACCATGACCTATCCTGAGTATAATCCACTGTGGTAATCATAGCAACAGGTCTATGTCCCTGAGTAATCATTCGGTATAGCGCAAGCGCACTGTCTTTTCCTCCGCTGTAGGATACTGCAAAATTCATATTTACCTCTCAATTTTTTATTATTTTATTTATTTTACCATGCTTTTTATTTAATTAAACGTATTTTTTTCTTAAACTATAAATTTCTGCTTATTATGGATGCTTTAAGGACTGACAGTAAAAACAAAATTACCAAAAATAAATTTGTTATTTAAGCTACAATAATCAAAAAGTATATAATTTAGATTATATACTTTTTGATTATATTTTTTGAAGGGTTTTAAGTTTACCGGAAGTAATTAATAATTATCTTGACGTTTTTGCCTCTTCAGCCGCTGCTCTTCCCGCAATTCTTCCCATGCCTACGCACATGGATATGGATGAACCGCTGCCTGGATATTCCTGATAAAATATATCCCCGTTCGCAACCTCTCCGGCTGCATAAAGTCCTTTAATAATACCGCCTTTCTCAGCTATAACCTGAGCTTTTTCGTTCGTAACCGGTCCTCCGAAAGTTCCGGATGTTATAGGAGCAAAAGCAACCGCATAAAATGGTCCTTCGTCAACAGACTTCATGTATTCAGGATTTTTGTTAAAGTCCTCATCTATACCTTTTGCAGCTAATTCGTTATATCTTTCAACAGTTGATACAAGCTCTGTCATCCCAAGCTTGCCGGCAAGCTCCTCAATTGTACTTCCTTCTACCATCTTGCCGCCCTGTACCAATGCGTCGAAGCTGTCTAATTTACCTTTGGCATCGGTTATATAGAACATACCCGTTTGATTTCTGTCCATGAGCTTCTTGGTTCTGGTAAACCAAAAATCTGTCTCATCGATGAAACGGCTTCCTGTAGTATCTACATAAAGTCCGCCTGTTTCACCCGCTCCTGCCGCTAAATCTAAGTACAGCAGTACAGCACCGCCGCCGGATTGAATCTTAGCGCCCGCATCTCTTGCCATTATAAGGCCGTCTCCCACATTTCCCGGTGAAACCGTGGAATATACCGGCTTAACTAAAGGTGCGTATTCCTCAAGCAGTTCCTTGTTGAAGTCATATCCGCCCGTTGCCAATATAACAGCTTTTGCATTTACTACAATCTTGTTTCCTTGAGAATCTTCGCATTCAATTCCCGTAACCGTACCACTGTTGTCAATAATCAGCTTTTTAGCAGGTGTTTCCAACAGAATTTCAACACCCTTTTCTTTTGCTGCTTTTTCCAACGGTTGGGTTATTGCCCAGCCATGACCGTCCTTCTCAGTTTTTCCATCCTGTACGGAAACATAATGACCTCTTATCGGTCTGTATTTTTCGTGCAGCTGCTCAATATTTTTGCTGAATTCCACACCATTTTCCACAAGCCAGTTAAAGTCCGTCAAAGAATTATCCGCAATTAATCTTGTCTTTACCGGGTCAACCTTATTTTCACCAACAGACATTAAATGATTGTAATAAAGGTCTGCATTGTCTTCAACCCCATTAGCTTTTTGTATATCGGTTCCTGCAGCCTGAACCTTTCCTCCTGATCTGGCTGTACTTCCTCCTGTCATAGCAAGTTTTTCAACTAATATTACCTTGGCTCCGTTATTTGCCGCTTCAAGTGCTGCGGACAGTCCTGCCGCTCCTCCTCCGACAACTACAACTTCCGTATCATATGTTTTATCATCATTTACAGCTTCCTCTTCAGCCTTTGCTTTTAACTTGCTCACATCGGCACCTGCTTCCTTTAAAGCAGCCTCTGCCGCTTCCAATATCGCATTGCTTGTAATTGTGGCACCAGTAACGGCATCCACCGCAAGAGTTTGTCCCTCAACTATCTTGGACGGTATTTTTTCAATTGCCGCATCGGCAATACCCTTCGTTTCATCATTTTCCAAAACATTTACTTTTAATATGTTGTTATCATCAACCTCAACGCTTACCTTTACCTTGCCTCCCTTTCCATCGCCTTCGCCGGTATATGTACCCGGCTTATACAATCCTGTCTGCACATTTGCGTTATTATCTGCCGCCGGCTTGCTCTGGCAGCCCGACACCATCATAGACAACATACTTACTAAAATAACTAAAACGATAATTCTTGAATTTAATTTCATTTTATCCTCCTTTAACTTCGTTAATTATATATTTAGCAAACTTTGTGCCAATATTAATAAAATATAAATTGTTGATTTTTGGGCTTTTACTATTAACATAAAAAAATTACATGTATCACTTTGATACATGTAATTTGACATATGTACTGTTATGAAGCGTTAATTCCTGAATTCATCTATTTTATATCCCAATTTTAATAGCTTTCTATATAGGGTTGACCTGCTTATGCCCAAAACCTCAGAGGTCAGCTTAGCATTTCCGTTTGTTTTTTTAAGAACATTAATTATTGTGGAAGATTCCTGAGCATCTATTAAGCTTGTGATATTTGATGATTTAATTTTATTCAAATCAAATCCTGATGTTAAATATATGGGCAGATCCCTTGTCTGTATCATTTCATACTTTGATATCTGCACAGCCCTTTGTATAATATTTTCCAATTCCCTTATATTTCCCGGCCAGTTATACCTCATGAAAATATTCATAACCTCATCAGAAACACCTTTTATGCTTAATCCAAACATTTGGTTGTATCTCTCGATCAGATTGTTGACCAATATAGGTATATCCTCCTTGTGCTCCATTAATGGCGGAAGATTAATTGTAAATACATTCAGCCTGTAAAACAGATCCTTTCTGAATGTATTGCACCTGACGGCTTCAAATAAATCCTTATTGGTCGCGGCAATTATCATAACATCTATATCTCTTTTCTGAGAAGAGCCTATTCTTATTACTTTTCTCTCCTGTATAACTCTTAATAGCGATGCCTGAATCGACAGCGGCAGCTCCCCTATTTCATCGAGGAAAATTGTGCCGCCGTCGGCTAATTCAAATTTTCCCGGCTGACCTTCTTTTTTTGAACCTGTGTATGAGCCTCCCTCATAACCGAAAAACTCTGATTCCGCCAAGCTGACAGGAAGGGCTCCGCAGTTAATATCTATAAAGGGCTTATCTTTTCTCGGACTGTTTCTGTGTATCGATTGGGCAAAAAGCTCCTTTCCCGTTCCGCTCTCCCCTAAAATCAATACGTTTGAATTTCCTCTTGAAGCAATTTTGCCGATTTCTATGGCATCCTTTATCAGAACAGATTCACCAAGAATATCCTCAAAAGAATATAATTCCGTCTTGCCTGAGCAATCATTTATTTTCTTGCCGGCATTATTGAGCATTATTAAAAAGCCGGTACCTTTTGAATCGGTTTTCAGCTTAGTTATTGACAGACTTAAATGCAATGGATTGTTTTTTACCGTCAATACGGTATTTTTGATGATATAATCAATATTCTTATCAAATTCTTTGTTAAAATCAATATTGTTATCTAATACTTCCTTGATATTTCTGTTTAGAAAATCCTTCTCTTTAATATTTAACATGTTTTCAGCTTTTTTATTTACGGAAAGAACATTACCCTTAATATCTGCTATAATAACCCCATCGGATATGGAATCCTTTAAAATACTCGTATATTCCTGTATAAAACCGCTTTTTTTATCCAAGTGAAGCTTAATCTTATTTTCAATAGCATATGCCGTGGCTATAGCCATTCCTAAAGTGTGTGTCGAAACATTATCGGAAAATCCTGTTATTCCGATGCAGCCGATAAGCTCTCCTTCGGCATCGTGGATAGGTGCCGCAGATGTTGTAAATTTATGAAGATTTTTATAACAGTGCTCCTCTCCGAATGTCAAAACGGGCTTGTTTAAATATAAACAAGTACCCATTGCATTTGTTCCGATTCTATCCTCCCTGTAGTTTACAAGCCTTAAATCGGATTTTCTCCTTATTGCCGGATTAACTAACGTGTCTATTACAAAACCGTCCCGCTCTAAAATTGTTATCATATAATTTGTATCGCTTATAATACCGTACAGGTCATCCATATAAGGTCTTGCTATATCAATGAGGAAGTAATTGCTTTCTATCAGCGATTTGCGCCTTTCTTCATCTCCCTCGATAATATACTGATTTTCATAATCTATCTTATTAATTCTGCTTCGCCGCCATGATTCCTTAATTAAATCATTTACTCCGGTAACCTCATCATTGCCCAATACAAAGAAATCATGCCACGCCTTTGAAATAATCTCCCTTTTATTCATATTACCGCCTCTATATTTTTTAATGTTTATAGAAATTCTCTTATCCGCTTATGCAATGCATGTTACTTTGGCTGATTGCTAAAACAAAATATTCATTAAATAGATTATATAATATATTCATTGATATTTCAAGGAGTTTACCTGTACTTGGATGCAATTATATTAAGAGCATTTTATGGTTCTATTTATTATGTCAAAATATTTTTTGCAAAATAGCCTGGGCACCCAAGGAGACAAATACTACGGAGGTATCTATACACACCCCTAAAAGCATTGGTTTCCAACCGACACCTTTGACCTCACGAACGCTTGTTTTCAATCCAATCGCACTCAGTGCCATAACCATCAATAGTTTTGACAGAAAGGAGATTCCTGTTACCACATTCACAGGTACGAGGCCTGTACTTTTGACAGCTACCATTCCCATAAACATAAGGATAAACCACGGAAAGATAGATGCTAAATGAACCTTCTTGTCAGATTGAGAGTCTTGCGAAGAACGAACCTTGCTTTTTGCATGAATGTAAGAGAATATCAGTACGACCGGAACAATAAATAGTGTTCGTGTCAGTTTGACAATTACAGCAAAGCTTCCGGCTACTTCCGAAAATCCATAGCCGGCGGCAACCACAGACGATGTATCATTGACGGCAGTCCCTACCCAAAGCCCATAGCTTGTATCACTTAAACCGATCAGGCGCCCAATCCAAGGAAACGCAATGACAGTAAGCAGATCGAATAAAAAGGTTGCGGATATAGCATAGGCAATATCACGGTCATCTGCTTCTATTGCAGGGCCGAGGGTAGCAACCGCTGTTCCGCCGCAAATGGCTGTACTTGCTGAAAGCAAACTGGATAGTTTCCAGTTTACCTTAAAAATCCGTCCTAAAATATGACCACCGCCAAAGGCTGTTAAAAGTGTAAACATCATGAGCAATAGGGCGTATTTCCCCACCATCAACACTTGTGAAAAACTCAGTGTAATACCCATCAGGATAATTCCTAATTTCAGAATTTTTGTTGATACAAATTGTACACCGGTTGAAGTTTGTGGTATCTTTTCTAAAACCGGATGCAAAACCATACCCAAAACAAGAGCCATAACACTTGAACCGATAACATCTCCGGGAATCATGCCGCTTATCCCCATAGAGAAAACGCCGATTGCCAATGTAAAGATAAAACCGCTAACATATTTTTTATATTTTGCCATCACACCAAAGACCTTTCTGAATTTTATAAATTACACTTGATTATAATAGGGAATTGGTATAATATCAAATTATAAATATTTATGTTTCTATTATCTGAACTTATAGGAGATTGTTATGTTGGATTTTAGGCATGAAACATTTTTGGCACTCTGTAGAATCAGAAGCTATACCAAAACAGCCGAAGCATTACATTTGACACAGCCTGCTGTTACACAGCATATCAAAGCATTGGAGGCACATTATGGCAACCGCTTATTCTCGTATGCGGATAAAACGCTTATGCTTACGGAACAGGGGGAACTTTTATATAAATTTGCCTCTGCCGTCGCTTCGGACAGCGACACACTGACAGAGTTACTGCGGAAGAAAGTCTTGTCAGACCCCCCTTTACGATTTGGAGCAACCTTAAGTATCGGCCAATATATCATGCCGGATATTTTGAAACAGATACTGTTAAATAAACCCGATACATCCGTTTCAATGCTGGTAGAAAACACCCATCATTTGCTGGATAAATTGGAGCAGGGTGAAATTCAATTTGCGCTCATCGAGGGGCTTTTTGATAAGGCTGCATATCATTCTGAATTATTTGCCACAGAACCCTTCATTGCGGTATGTTCAAAAAATTCATTACTTGCAAATGATCCGATATCCTTTCAGGAGCTTACCCGAAACAATCTTATTGTACGGGAAAAAGGTTCGGGCACGCGCGAGATCTTTGAGCATCTGCTGCAAAAACATAATTTGTCTATAACAAGCTTTTCAAAGGTTACGGAAATAGGGAACATGGAAGCTATAAAACAGCTGGTCATGGGTGATTTGGGAATTACGTTTTTATACCAAGCGGCAGCAAAGAAAGAGCTGATGCAAGGTGAAATGAAGCAGCTTAAAATTACTGATTTGGATGCCCGCAATGAGCTTAATTTTGTTTTCCTCAAAAATAGCCGGCATGCTTCGGATTTTCTGACATGGTTCCATGCATTTAAAGAACATTACGGCGTAAATTACGTTCAATCCAAGTCCGACGAAACCCTCCTTTGATTATGTCTCTAACAATTCCGATGGATGATAAGAAACACGCTGGACTCATCCACCTCTTGCACCTGATAAGGGTACCCCGACTCCTCACCGATTTTTTGAAAATCCCCGGGTGAATGCATCGTCGCCCTAAAGCCATCTTTGCAGAGAATCACGCCATTTTTGGTTTTGGTATAGTCAATTTCCCCCAAAAGGTCTTTGGCGGCCTGCTCCTCAAACCATTTAAGGCGAAAATCCCAGAATTTAGCGCTGTAACTGCTGAAATATGCCGTTCCTCCCGGCGCCAATGTCTCAAGAACTTTGTGAATGACGGTGGAATCAGCACGCATGGCAGACAATCCATTTTGCAAACAAAAAATGACATCGAAGGACTTTGGAAATTCCATCTTGTGAACATCCATCACAACCATGCTTGCATTGGGACAGTCTTTGAGATATTCCCTGCCCAGTTCAACGCTTTCCTCCGAGATATCCATCCCGACTATTGAGCCGCAGTGGGGAGCCAATTCCCTGACAATCCGACCATATCCGGCTCCAAGCTCCAAAACGCTTTGTGTCTTTGACAGATTTTTCTTGACAAAATCTATCTCCGCTTGTAAATACTGCTTGACGCGTGGAATTTGGGTTTCATACACCTGAAACAGCTTTTGAGAATTTAATTTTTCTGCATAGTAATTGTTCATGTTTCTTTCCTCTTCTCATTATAATTTAGAATCAAATTGAACAACCATATTCTTGTTCGTCAAAAATCGTCATTAATTGCATTGTTAACTGTTTTAGTTATGATTACCCCTTCCTCCTGATTTAACCATGTGTTTAATAGGTTGTCCCATTTCTTCTGGAACTCTATTTCACTAACTATAGCATCAAACACTGGTTCAAGAAAAATCTGTATTTCTTTTATCACAACAGCAAAATCGAGAAAATCATTATTTATATTTTTTTAAAAAACTTCTTCTACCTCATTGGATTTATCCCTTAGCAAGAAATCCACATCAATAGTTGCACGGCTTTCAAAATTTGTCAGAGCGTAGATAAATAAACTGCCTTTAAGAATAAGGTTTGAAGTATAATTTGATTTTGACAGTTTACGTAAAAATTCTTCTTGCATAAATAATTGCAAACATTGCTGATAACTAATTCCCGTTGATTTCGATTTATTTTTCAATTTTGCAAGAACAGATGCAGCAATATCAGCCATCACAACCACACTCCTATCAAATCTTTTACTTTCCTTTGCACTCTCAACTCTTTTGCGTACCGCATCAGATTAGGGATATTCTTTTTTTGGTCTTTCACATAATTTTGGATTGCTTTATTTAAAATTTCCTTATCCATTCGATTCATATTTTTCAAACAATCACAAATAGTACGGTCCTTATCATAAATACAAACTTCCTCACCATCAATATTTCCTTTAGTTTCTCCGATATAGAGCAAGCGAGGTTCTGTACGGTATGCTTTTATGAATGGATAGTCAATTTTCATTCGCTGTTTGGAAACATTCTTATCTATTGCGAAGTGCCACTCCGCAGGATTTCTATCACTGTATCCATAATAGAAAAGTGCGGTATTCATACAAAAAACTGCATCAGGAAACAGGCTGTTGATAATAACAACCTCACTGCTGTTGGACTGGTCAATCCAATGGTAATAACCACGTTTTACTTTTTCTATCATATTTGCATACAATAGTTTTTGGATATCCGCATAATATATTTTGTTAGAAGTTAATTCAGCTGTACTCATTACGTTGTTATATTGTTTAAATATTTCTTCTGCTTTTTTTATCTTAGGCATATATACACCTCTACTAAACTTAATAGTATTGAATCAATCAATGGGTACTTTAATATAGTATATCCAATTTTTTGACAAAAATCAATCTATTAAAATAAGCCTTTAATAACAATATCATGGGTAGTTTAATATAAAGACAGCAAACTTCAATTGCTATTTGAGATATGAAAAAAGCTACATTTTCATTGGTTCATTACCAACAAAAATGTAGCTTATAATTTGGTGCGGATAACAGGATTTGAACCTGCACGGTGTTACCCACACGGACCTGAACCGTGCGCGTCTGCCAATTCCGCCACATCCGCAATATCACTAAAATATGTTATCACAAATTTATAATTTTAGCAAGAAATTTTTATTTTCATTTGCAATTCATTTGCTTTAAAAACACACATCAAAATACCTTATAGTCAATACTATACTTTCTATTGAGTAATCACATTTTCCTGGTACTTTTATATCAGTCGCCATGCCATGACTCCTAATTTTTCATATACATTATATATTCCTTTGTCCTATAATCAACGGGAGAATTGAATATTTCATCAGGAGTTCCTGTTTCTATTATGGCTCCGTCCTCCATGTAAATTACATAATCCGCAATTCGCTTAGCCTGAGCCAAGTTATGGGTAACAATAATAATTGTATATTCTTCCTTTATTTCTAAGAGCAGTTCCTCAATGTTGGCTGTATTTTTAATATCCAATGCGGAGCAGGGCTCATCCAAAAGAATTACTTCGGGATTTACGGTAAGGCACCTTGCAATTACCAAGCGCTGCTGCTGTCCCCCGGAAAGCATTGAAGCATGCATGCTTAAATCACCCTTGACCTCTTCGTATAATCCCGCTTTTTTTAGGTATTTAACGGCAATTTCATTCAGCTTTTCCTTATTTTTCTCTCCGTAATAAACGGGCGCATAAGTCATATTTTTGTATATTGAAAATGGAAATACCACAGGAGTTTGAAAAACCATACCCATTTTATTCCTCAGGTCCTGAACAGCTATATCCATAATATTTACATTGTTTAAATAAATTTTGCCTTCTGCTTTTCCGCCATATTCTTCAAGAGTTCTGTTCATAGTCTTAAGAAATGTTGACTTGCCGCAGCCGGAAGGACCTATAATTGCAGTAATCTTATTTTTCTCAAAGGCAGTATTTATATTTTTTAATACATTTTTATTTCCGTAATTTACGCTTAAATCATCTATTTTTATAACAGTCATTTACATATCCTCATAGCCGCCGATAAAGCGGCAGATTATATTTATCAAAAGCACGATGACAATCAGAACAAAAGCAGTTCCATATGCCATTTCAAGTGACAATCCTTCATTTACCAAAATGTATAGGTGGTAAGGCAGTGCCATGAATGGGTCTGTCAGTTTACCGGGAACATTGGATATTATTACGGCTCCCGTAAACATAATCGGTGCTGTTGCACCCATGGCAAACACTATTCCTAACCCTAATGAAGTCATAATATATTTGAATGCATTGGGAATGACCAATTTAACTATTGTATAGCCCTTTGGAATTCCTAAGCTGAGTGAACTGATATACTGCTCCTTTGATGTTTCCTCCAATGCCTTTTTCATGCGGATTGCGACAAAAGGAATAATCATTATTGTAAGGGTAATAGATGCACTCAGAAGGCTTTTATTTATCCCGATCCCCACAATTAAAAATGTATAACCGAAAAGTCCGATTACAACAGATGGGATTCCTGCCAAGCATTGAAGTGCAAGCAATATGTATTTTTTTATTATTTCACGGTGGCAATAAAATGTAAGGTAAACAGAAGTACATAACCCTAAAAGTCCTCCCAAAAATCCTGATATCAGTCCGGACATGAGTGAGCCTATGATTGCGGGAAATATTCCTCCCGACTTGCCAAGGGGGATTCCCTTTGGGGAATCGAAGATAAATTCAAGAGAAACAACTCCTGCACCTTTGTATAAAATATACAAGAATAATCCCATGGTTGCCGATATAATTATTATTCCTGAAATAATAACCCATAATTTAAACAATAAATCTTTTAATTTCATTAAAAATACCCCTTACCCGTCTTATTAATAATATAAGCAAGCAATTGAATAATCAATATAATAATTATTAAAATAAGTCCCGCTCCGTATAGAGAAGAGTAATGAATGCTTTTATAGGTAGCAGTACCCATTTCAAGAGCTATAAGGGAGGGAATCGTTTCAGCCCTTCCGAGAAGCTTGGGAAATATGGGAGAATTGCCTGTAACCATCATTACCGCCATTGTTTCGCCGATTGCCCTTCCAAATGCTAAAAGTGTATTGACCAATATTGAATTTGCAGCAAACGGGAGCATTATTTTTCTCATTGTATACCACTTTGATACGCCTAATGATTGCGAGGCTGCATAGTAGATTTTTTTACCCTTAGCAAATGTTTCCGTACATCCCGTAACTATGTATGGAAAAAGCATGACCGATAACAATATTCCGCCTGCCAATACGCTTTCGCCGGTTACCATATTCAAATTTCTTTCTAAGAACTTAACAAGGATTACCAATCCCAAAAACCCGAAAATGACGGAAGGGATACCGGCTATCATATCAATAAACGACAGTATTATCCTTGTATGCTTCTCATGCGCATTAAAGCTTAAAAAAAGAGCACAGCCAACGCTTAGAGGCGCTGCAATCAATATAGCCAAAAATGATATATACATGGTGCCCGATATCATGGGAAGGTAAGAATATTTCGGTTTTGAGCTTAATGGGCTCCATGAATTACCTAAAATGTATTCGCTGAATTTTACTTCCTTAAAAAATGGAATGCTTTCTTTTAATATATAAAAAAACACCAAAAGAACCAATACACTTGACAGCACTGCCCCAACGGTAATTAATATACGGAAAACATCCTCTCTGTAGTCCTTCATAATGACTCCTTAACTCCACGTATGAACATCATTCATGTAATTATAATACATATAGGGACATTATAAAATGTCCCTCTTTCCTATTTCATAGGCACAAAACCCATTGATTCCACTACTTCCATTCCCTTTTCACTCATTACATAGTCCATAAATGCCTGCTGCGGAGCAGTCAGCTCACCGTCTATGATAGCTATTAACGGTCTCTGAATTATGTATGAACCGTTTACGATATTTTCTTTAGTTGCTTCTACCCCGTCAACCTTCATTGTAGATACTTTCCCTGCATTCTGGTTAACAATACCAAAGGATGCATAACCGATGGCATATTCGTTTTCAATTATTTTTGTAACCAATGCTCCCATTGACGGTGCCTGTATGGCATCAGCCTTAACATCGACATCACCCATTATTTTCGACTGGAAAACTTCATGAGCGCCGCCGCCTATATCTCTTGTAACCACAATAATTTCTTTATCGGAAAGAGATGGGTCTAAATCTTTCCATGTTTTATATTCGCCGGAAAATATTTTTACGATTTCATCCTTTGTTAAATCATCCTTAATTGATAGAATAGGATTGTTGGGATTAACTCCTATTGTTAAAGCATCTATTCCGATTGTAAACTCTTTAAGCTCCGGAAGCTTTTCTTTTTCGGAATCCTTAACGGTTCTTGCTAACATGCCAAAATCGCTTGTTTTGTCTATAACAGACTTAACGCCTTGGCCGGAGCCGCCTGCCGACACATATACGGCGATATTTTTTTCCGGAAATGATGCATCAACCTTGTCCCACGTTACAAATCCTTCAATAAAATCAGTTGAAATTGTAGCCATAACGGGAGCTAAAGTCGATGAGCCGTTAAATAGTATCTGGGGATTAAATTCATTCTCAGGCTCTTGAACTTCCGGTGTTTCTTCCGGTGTTTCTGCCTGTGCTCCCTTGTCCGGCTCCTGCGGAGCAGGTTGTTCTTTCGCACATCCGACAGCCAATATCAGCATTAGCGCCAGCATAATACCGATAACATTAAATTTTTTCATAAAATACCTCACTGTTAATTTATTTTCAGTTCACGGTAGATTATATCATAAGTAAATTGCAATGAATAATGAAAGAATTTCATTGCAATTAAGGAGCTTATAAAAATAAGTTATATGTATTTCTTCGCTATCGCTCGAACATATGGGGTTCGCAAAGAAATTGGGCAGGTCATAAGGGCGTACATACAAAATTACAGCTCCGCAAGTGCGGGGCTGTAATTTTGTATGTTCCATATGCTATTCATCAATTAAAAGGATTGAGCCAATGATTATTCGAATACTACCACATCATACTTTTTCGATAATTCATCTTTTTTGTCCTTATATATATTTTCCTGCTTTACGGCAAAGCAGTTGTCTCTTGCTTCCTGTTGAACTTCTTCAAATTCTGCGCTTCTTGCAGGCATGTGCTCTGTAAGCTTTATGATATGATATCCAAACTGTGTTTTTACGGGTGAACTTATTTCCCCTACACGCATGGAAAATACGGCATCTTCAAATTCCTTTACCATTTGTCCTTTTCCGAATTGCCCTAAATCTCCTCCTTCTTGTTTAGAAGGACAGCTTGAATACTCTTTAGCAGCATCTTCAAATGATAAACCGTCAGTTATGTCTTCCAATATTTCATTTGCTTTTTCTTCGGTATCGACTAAAATGTGGCTTGCTTTTACCATTTCCGGTCTATTATATAAATATTTATTCTTTTCATAAAAATCCTTCAGTTCTTCGTCAGATATAGTGATTTTATTGAACATCTTTCTTAGATTATACTGCTGAAGCATTGATTTTTTCATGCTGTTGAATACCTCAACAAATTCTTCCTCAGTTTCTAAATTTCTTTCGACTGCGTCCGAATACATAAGCTCATGCATTACCAATTCGTCAATAAGCTTTTGTCTTCCTTCCGCTCCCTGAAAATACGATGCATTTTGCCCTAAACTTCTGACTAAATTATTTAAATCCGATTCCCTTACTTCTCTTCCGTCTACAATAGCTAAAACCTTATTTTCCATTCTTCACTCCTGTAATATAAAATGCGGCTTATTCCCAAGTCTGTATCGGGAGCTAAGCTTATTGCCTGCAACACTTTTCCACATAAATAAGAGGGTGTCAACCCTCCTTCTATTCTTCTTCTTCCATAAATTCTAATAGATTAGTCAATTCGGCAATACATTTATCCTCATCGGAGCCTTTGGTTATAATAACCAATTCATCGCCCTTCATTGCTCCCAAAGCCATTATACTTATAATACTTTTACCGTTAGCCTCTTGTATACCTTTTTTGATTATAATTTCACTGTCAAAGTTTCTTGCTTTTTTAACAAATATAGCTGCCGGTCTGGCATGGAGTCCAATCTTATTTTTTAACACTACTTTTTGTGATCTCACTTTTTACACCTCTCTT
>ENA-UOOE01000503-UOOE01000503.1-fermentation-metagenome-genome-assembly--contig:-NODE-503-length-38537-cov-6.795125_pt1 | contig 38537 bp, 28 predicted proteins | sample MGYA00245776_ERZ724021 | MGnify/ENA primary metagenome ERZ724021 (study PRJEB28704, sample SAMN03018321) | fermentation metagenome | biome: anthropogenic terrestrial biome; feature: soil; material... | reverse complement strand
TAAACCCAGCTCACGATCCCTTTTAATGGGCGAACAACCCCACCCTTGGCAGCTGCTGCACCGCCAGGATAGGGAGAGCCGACAGCGAAGTAGCAAACCGCTAGGTCGATATGAACTCTTGCTAGCGACGACTCAGTTATCCCCAGGGTAACTTTTCTGTTATCAATCACCCCCATTCAGAAGGTTGATTGGTTCGCTAGGCCCTACTTTCGTATCGCGGATTGTTATTGTCCCAACCCGCGTCAAGCCAGCTTATACCCTTGCATTCAACGGCAGATTTCTGACCTGCCTGAGCTGACCATTGGGCGCGCTTGTTATCTTTTTGAGCGCGTGGCGCCCCACCCAAACTGCCTACCTATAGCTGTCCTCCCAGAGGAGTAAGTGATACGAGTCCCGAAGGGCAGTGTTTCATTGATCTCTCGGAACATGCCTAGCGGCATGCCCTGGTAACGAGTCCTGCCTACTCTACACATCGAGGCTCGTACCACAACAACAGGTTGCAGTAAAGCTCCATGGGGTCTTCGCTTTCAGGTGGAAGATACCGGATTGTGCGCCGGTACTATCAGTTTCACCGGCTTCCATGCGGGGACAGTAGAGCTCTCGTTGTGCCTTCATGCAAGTCGCCAATTAAGCGACAAGGTATTACGCTACCTTAAGAGGGTCATAGTTACCCCCGCCGTTTAACGGTCCTTCGCTCCGTTGAAACAGAGGTTCAGATACCGTCACTGGGCAGGCTTCAGCCACAATACAAATCCTTTCGAACTAGCTGTGACCTGTGTTTTTATTAAACAGTCGGAGCTCCCTTGTTACTGAGACCAGCAATTCTCATTGCTGGCACCCCTTATACCAAAGGTACGGGGCTAATTTGCCGAATTCCCTCGCACGGATTATGCCGACACGCCTTAGGCTTCTCACCTAGGGGCACCTGTGTCAGTTCTAGGTACGATCACAATAGCTTAAACTAGCTGCCTTTTCATTGGCACCTGGAATCACTCGAAGCGGGCCTACGCCCGCCTACTCACGCATTCACCAACTTCTCACCATTACGGTTCTCCGAAGGCTTCAACGCTTGAACAGATTGACACCCCTGCTCGAGCTATCCGGATGCGTAGCTGCTAGGCGATGACTACTGCGGCACAGGAATATTAACCTGTTTCCCATTTGGCAACTTCGATTAAGAGTTGTCTTAGGATCGGCTAACCCTCGGCTGACGAACATTGCCGAGGAACCCTGGCCCCTGCGGCGGATTGGATTCTCACCAATCTTTGCTGCTACTCCTACCAGCATCCATATACGAGCACGGTCCACTTGACCTCACGGCCAAACTTCTACCCATGCACGTCACCTCTCTACCAGATCACCTTGCGGTGCTCTAGGGTATCGGTAACCGGCTTTAGACCCGTCCATCTTCCTGGCCCACAATCTCGACCGGTGAGCTGTTACGCTTTCTTTAAAGGATGGCTGCTTCTAAGCCCACCTCCCGGTTGTTTTAGACTGCGGACGCAGTTTCATGTTTCACTTAGCCGGTATTTAGGGACCTTAACCCTAGGCTGGATTCATTTCCTTATGGACCCCAAGCTTACCCCAGAGGCCCTCAATCCCAGCGTCTACGACGATCGCAGGTTCGGAGTTTGACAAAGAGCCGACCGGTTTCCCGGCCTAAGCCCCTGATCAGTCGCTCTACCCCACAATCAGCCTCAGCTGAGGTCTTGCTGCGACAAGTTTCGAGAGGAACCAGCTATTTCCAGTTTAGATTGGCCTTTCACCCCTATACGCAGGTTATCCGAAAGATTTGCACATCATTACCGGTTCGGTCCTCCACCCCCCTTTCGAGGGGCTTCAACCTACCCACGCATAGATCAACTGGCTTCGGGTATCCCTCCAGTGACTCCAGGCGAGCACACCTCGCACCTCGCACCTTGCGGTGTTGCGTGCTTGTTGGTTTCCCTTCGACTCCGGTATTAAATACCTTAGTCTCGCCACTGAACAGAACTCGCTGGCCCGTTTTTCAAAACGGATGATGCAACGCTGCTCCACTCTTACGAGCTTCTACGCTTTAACGCCACATCTGGTTATAGTCGGATGGTTTCAGGCTCTTTTGACCTCCCGTCAAGGGTACTTTTCAGCTTTCACTCGCGCTACTACTGCACTATCGGTCTCGAGACGTATTTAGAGTTGGAGATGAATGTTCCCCAGCTTCACGCGCGATATCCAACGCACGTTACTCTGGGACACCGAAACTCATCTTTCTGGCTTATCCTTAAAGGACTGTCACCCACTATGGTGCGCCTTTCCAGGCGACTTCAGGTTGACCAGCGAAGATGTATCCGGGCCCAACAACACCACAACTCGCTGAAATTTCTAACAGCGATTCGGTTTGCTCTGTGCCGCGTTCGATCGCCTTTACTGACGGCATCTCATTTGATTTCTTTTCCTGCGGGTACTAGGATGTTTCGATCCCCCGCGTTCCCGCTCCTTCCGGAGCAATCCGAAGATTAGGAAGTCCCATTAGGTCATCACCGGATCATAGTCTTCTTGCAACTACCCGGTGCATTTCGCAGCTTGACACGACCTTCTTCAGCGCTCGAGCCGAGCCATTCCCCATACGACGTAGCATGCCGCTATTATTGTGTCGGCTTAACACACGTCCGAATTGCATATGATCGGTGATCATTAAACAGACGGAACATCTTCCAAATCCCGTCGTTCTCCACCACTTCCCCGAACAGGGTTACTGTCCGGGTGCATGATCGTGAATGATCGCGGCCAACTTATTCGCCGGCCGCAGCTCCCCTTCATGTTCGAAGGGGTATATATAGGTTGGCATTAGTGTGCCACCTGCCCGAAACATTGTGCTCGTTTCGGGCTTTTCCCAACAAAGCGCTTGTTGTATATAAGCCTTTTGAAGGGGGGCATCGGGCTCATGTCCGGAGATCCGGGCAAGGCCAGTCACATAGGCGCGAACCTATGCCCGAAACATTGTGCTCGTTTCGGGCTTTCCCAGCTAACACGCCATAGTATTTAAGCGTTACGGGACGCGTTTATGGCTGAATATTTTCCTCGCCGGAAATATGGCTGCCTCTCCCGACGCGATACTCCCTATGGAGCGTATCGAATTTCAATGTTATTGCGACCCTAGCAACGGATCGGAACGGGCCCGCTGCCAATCTCGTCGGCGGCCTTTCTTATTGATATATTATATTAGAACACGGCGAGAGAACACGGCGACGATGCTATAGAAATAGGGATTAAGGGATTGTAAGGAAAAGGTTGGGCGGAGCGGTCTCACAGCTCCTTGATGCCCAGGTCCCTGGCGAGGATGCCGGTGATGGCGTCCAGTTCCAGGGCGTTCCGCCGGCCCATCAGGACCTTCTTGCCGGAATCCAGGACGAAGGTCAGCTCCACCGGCAGGCTCTTGGCCTTCCCTTCCACCAGCACCTTCATCCGGCGGAGCTGCACTCCGCGGATCGCCTGGCGGGGCATGAACGAGGGGCGGCCCAGCAGCCGCTCCAGCCTGGACGAGTACACTTCCACCCCGCCCTTGTAGACCTTCATGGGCATGACGTTCCTGACGTACCTCGGGGTCATGACCTCGGTGGCGTAGAATATGACGCCTGCACCGAAGATGCAAACCCCCAAAGCGATCAGGTTGTCCATGTCGCCAAGGTCGGTGAGCGCTGCCAGATATACGGCATAGAACACGAAGGCCATGCCGAATATGCGGGCTAGGGCCTCGAAGAACGCCCATATCCGGCCGGAGAACTTGCGTCGGGGGCGGAGGCTGCGGGGCACCTTCTCCTCATAGAGCAGCTTTCCTTTCTCGGCGCTGCGGTCCGGGCTCTTTTCCATGCAGGGGTGGAAGCGAATGGCCGTCTAAACCTTTTCTCTTAGCCCCTCATCTCAGGCGGCAGCATGGAGCGAAGCCGCTGGATCGTCTCCACCTTCTCCCGCTTCCTGAGTCGAGCGGTCCAGATGCCTTCTTCGATCAGTTCGGCGGCGCCGTCGAGCGATCGGTCGATCGGCATCGGGGCCCGGCTGCCGCCGACCGCGAAGGAATACTTCACCGGATCCTTCCAGCTGGGGGAGCAGTCATACAGAAGTTCGCCGCTCAAAGCCAGCGCGCGAACCGCCGAGGCGCCCACGCCGCGAACGGCGAGCAGCTCCTCGTAGTCGCGAGGCTGATGCTCGTAGGCCTTCTGCAAACCAGCCCAGTTCACGGTGCGAGGCATGTAAAGCTTCTTGACCGATCCTCCAGCCCATTCGTCGATGGTCGTCTGTCCCTTCGTCAGCACGACGACCTCGCTGCGCACATGCTCAATGCCATCGTTGACGAGGTCCACCGCCACCTTTCTGGAGTCGCTGCTCGCCGATGCGGTCATATCCAGCGCGCCGGCCGCCTCGGCGCCCAATATGGCGGTGTGTGGCTCCTCCACGAACTTTCCGGCCGTCCCGGAACTCCATTGGTACCGGCGTGCCAGCCGGCCGTTCTCCAGCATCCCCTGCTGAACGACCGTCCAGTTGCCGAGATCGTCGAACATCAGGGCGTGATGGTAAAGCCGATAGCCATCCTGAACAGCGGCGTTGTCCACCTTGGCGCACATCCTGCTCGCGTACACCAGCCGCGCTTCCATGTCCTCGGAGAGATCGTTGAGGTCGGCCATCTCAGCGATCTGTTCCGGCGTTCTGAGCGATAAGCGCCCCTTTCCGCCCACCACCGCTATGTCCTTGCGGCCCCTCAATGCGTTCCGCAGCGCGCCGCACGTCACAGTGGTCGTTCCCGAAGAGCAGGGATCGAAGCCCAGCGCGGCGGAGAGCGCCTGGAACCAGAAGGGATCGGCCAGAAGCCGGAGGAATCGTTCGGTCCCGAGCCCGTCGATCGCGGCGCTGGAGATCGGCCCGGCCAGTTTGACCATTCGGTTGAAAAGCCACCTGGGAACCGTCCCGTTGTGCAGCTGAAGATCGGTGATGCTCCTTCCGAACTCTCCATTCCGATATGCTGCTCGTTCGTACGCCACGTCGGTCGCACTCTCCACGTCTCGGGAACGCTTAAGCGTTGCCCCCGCACCTACGTCAGGGGGAGAACATCGTGGTGGTGGCCGTCGGAAGACGGCTCATGAGCAGTACCATGTGCGGATGGAACAGCCTCATGCGGTCCTCGAACTCCGGCTTCCGGCCCACGATCTTGGAGACCACCGCCACCTCCAGCTTCCCGAGCACTTTCCAGGCGCCGCCCTCGGAGGTGTCGGTCATAACCACGATGGGCAGTTTGATCCGGTCGCTGTCCCAAGGGTCCAGCAGGGAGGCGATGAGCTCGATCTCCTCCCTCCGGATGTCATATCTGTTCCCGTCCTTGTCCTGGTAATGCGGCTCCTCCATCTCAAGGAGCTGGCCCAGGCTCGGCCGTCGGGCCGGCACGTGACGGTTCATGGACGCCAGCAGCCTGCGCGCCTCTTCCTCGCTGCCGAACACGGCTCTCGAACGTCCATCATGATAGATAATGTTCACTCGATAAGGCAATCGGGTTAAATCACCCGGCGGACATAGGGAGGGGAGGAGGACCATGAACGACGCGGAGCAGCTGGACGCGATGCTTGAAACGCATCCCTGTTACAACGAATGCGCGCACAAGAAGTTCGCCAGAATGCACATACCCATCGCCCCCCGGTGCAACATACAGTGCAACTACTGCGATAGGCGATACGATTGCTCCAATGAGTCCCGCCCCGGCGTTACGTCAGAGATCCTCACCCCCGAGGAGGCGGTCGAGAAGATCAGGTACGTGATGACCAAGGTCCCGTACCTAAGCGTCATCGGAATCGCCGGCCCCGGAGACCCGTTGGCGAACGAGGAGACATTCCGCGCGCTCGAGCTTGTGAAGAAGGAGTTCCCTCAGCTGACGCTGTGCCTCAGCACCAACGGCCTCGCGCTGCCGCCGAACGTCGAACGGCTCAAGGAGCTGGGCGTAAGGTTCCTGACCGTGACGATGAACGCCGTGGATCCCAAGGTCGGGGCGAAGATGTACGACTTCGTCCACTGGGGAGGGAAGACGTTACGTGGCGAGGAAGCGGCCACGGTACTCATACGGAATCAGCTGGACGGCATCCAGAAAGCAGCGGCGGCCGGCATGCTGGTAAAGGTGAACGTGGTCATGGCCCCGGGGATCAATTCGGAGCACATCCCTGCCGTCGCCAAGAAGGCGAAGGAGCTGGGCGCGTACATCGTGAACATCCTCCCGCTGATACCGGTGCCGGGGACGAAGTTCGAAGGCCTGCGTGCTCCCACCGCCGCGGAGCGCAAGGCGCTGCAGGACATGTGCGAGGTGGACATCCGGCAGATGCGCCACTGCCGCCAATGCCGGGCCGACGCCATCGGCCTGCTGGGCGAGGACCGCTCGGCGGAGTTCTCCCACTACACCTGCGCAGGGCGGGCGAAGGGCGAGATCGAGGGCACGGCGATCGAGTCGGAGGGCGACACGAAATACCGCTTGGCGGTGGCATCGTCGGACGGCAAGAACGTGGATGAGCACTTCGGGCACGCCGAGTCGTTCCATGTCTTCACTGTCGAAGGTATGGAGATCAGATCGGAAGGGACGATCGACGTTGCCGAGCAGCAGGACGTCCCACTGTTCGGTCCGGGCCATCGCATCAAGATGGAGACCACCGTGGACAAGCTGAAGGGAATTGACGCCGTGATCGCGACGCAGTACGGCGAGCCGGCCATCGAGCTTCTCAGAGAGAGAGGCATCATCCCGGTGCAGGACAAGGGAGAGGTCGAGCAGGCGCTCCGAAAGGCGGTGGGGTCGGTGTTCAAGGAACGCGCGGCCGTCTTCGAGTGATAGCATGAAGGGCTCCTCGCTCATGGTCAAGTGCCTCGAGTCCGAGGGCGTCCGGCATGTGTTCGGCATCCCGGGAGAGGAGAACCTCGACCTCATGGACTCGCTGATCGACTCGGACATCGATTTCGTTCTGACGAAGCATGAGAGCAGCGCGGCGTTCATGGCCGGCATGGTCGGACGGCTGACCGGACGGCCGGGAGCGTGCCTGACCACGCTCGGACCGGGCGCGTCGAACATGGTCATCGGCGTGGCCGAGGCGTATCTCTCGTACAATCCGATGGTGGCCATGAGCGGACAGGTCGCCGGCGAATGCCAGAGGCATCCGAGGAAGCAGTACATCGATCTGGTGTCGATGTTCCGGCCGATCACCAAGAATTCCTTCTCGATGCCATCGGCCGACGCCATACCGGAGCTGACGCGAAAAGCGTTCGACCTGGCGGCCCAGGAGCGCCCCGGGCCGGTGTTCATGGAGCTGCCGGAGGACGTTCTAAAGGAGAGAACGGACGCGATGCCGCTGTCCTTTGCAGAACGGGAAAGGAACCATGTCATTCAGGACATGGGCGCTCTGCGCACCCTGCTGGCGGCGGCGGAGCGGCCGCTTGTGATAGCCGGCGCCGGGGTGCTGCGCGCCGGCGCCGTTGGCGCATTGAGGGAGTTCGTCAACGCGTGGAACATACCGGCGGCCATGACCTGGATGGGCGCCGGGGCGGTGGCGTTCGACAGCGTGCTAAGTCTGAACACCGTTGGGCTGAGACGAGCGGACATGGTCCATGCGGCCTTCGAGGAATCAGATCTCATCATTCTCGTGGGCTTCGATCTCATCGAGTTCGAGCCAAGGTTCTGGAACATCGGCCGAGAGAAGAAGGTAGCGTACATCGGTGCTGCGCCGTGCGATGTCGTACCGGGCTTCCGGCCCGATATCGAGGTCGTCGGCGATCTGCGCGGCTTGTTGACCGCATCGTCTCGTCAGCCTGTCCGGAAAGCCGAGTGGGCCTCGAACATACGCCGGCAGCTGCACGACTCGCTCACCGCGCTGCCGGCGGAGGGCAAGGGCGTCAAGCCGCAGCACATCATCAGAACGATACGCGACTGCCTGGGCCGAAAGGACATCGCGGTCTCGGACGTCGGCGCTCACTTGATCTGGATGGCGCAGCGGTATCCGGTCTACGAGCCGAACAGCATGCTGCTCTCCAACGGCCTCATCCCCATGGGAGTAGGCGTGCCGTGGGCCATCGCTACCAAGTTGGTTCATCCGGAGAGGAAGGTGGTGGCATCGGTCGGCGACGGCAGCTTCGCTATGACCGGGATGGAGCTGGAAACAGCCAAGCGGCTGGGGACGCCTTTCGTTACCGTGGTTTGGTCTGATGCATCCTACGAGCTCATTCGGATCAGGCAAGAGAAGGCGTTCGGACGGAGCGTTGGAGCTTCATTCGGTAGCATGGATTTAATAAAATATTCTGAGAGCATCGATATCAATGGGTACAGTGTAGCGACTATGGATCAACTGCAAGAGAAGCTATCAAAAAGCCTCAATGAAGATTCGCTAGCGATTATTGAGGTGAAGGTCGATGCCAGTAACAATAATCAGCTGGTCGTTGTTTGAGCCATTGGGTTATTTTGTTCCACCGAATCGATCTTATTTCAATCCCGCGCCATGAAGGTCCGACGGTGAATCCGGATTCCAATAACGAACGATTAAAAGTTCACAAGCCATACGGCAACCATGACTCTATCTAAGTATTATGCTCACACAACCGATTCAAAAGACAAGGCAACCTGGCAAACGTTAATAGACCATCTCACAAACGTTGCAGAGATTGCCTCGAGGTTCGCCAGTGAGTTCAATGGAAAAGAGATTGCTTACGCCTCAGGCCTACTACATGACATTGGAAAATATTCCTTAGAATTTCAGAGCATGCTTGATGGGGCACGGACCAGGGTCGATCATTCGACAGCTGGTGCGATCGAATCGAGGCGCAAGTATCCGGTTCAGCACAGCCGAATAATCGAATACATCGCCGCGGGGCATCACACTGGGCTGGCGAACTATGGTTCTGCAGAATCTGGCCTTGAATCTCGATTAAAATGTAAGAACTTGCCAGACTATTCGAATTATTTGAAAGAGGTTGAACTGCCAGAATTAAGCGGCGTCAACCCAAGGCTTCAGCCAGGCAGTAACGCTGGTTTCTCCATCTCATTCTTCACACGCATGCTCTATTCCTGTTTGGTCGATGCGGATTCGCTTGATACGGAGCTGTTTTGCAACCCAGAAAAAGCATCATTGCGTGGAGCTTATGATGACTTTGGGTCGCTTGCAGACAGGTTCAATCAGCATATGGCATCAAAAAGGTCTAACGGAGATGAGCTTGAGATTAATCGACGAAGGATAGCAATTTTCGATCAGTGTGTGAGAAAAGGGTCCGAGAAGCCACAATTGTTCACTCTAACTGTTCCAACAGGGGGCGGGAAGACCCTATCATCCATGGCGTTTGCATTGGAGCAAGTAAGGCTATATGGATTGAAGAGAATCATTTATGTGATTCCCTACACGAACATTATTGAGCAAACTGCAGCGACATTCAAGAGCATATTTGGCGAGAGGAACGTCCTGGAACATCACAGCAATTTCGATCCACAATCATTAGAAGACGACAGTGTTGATACAGGTTACAATACTCTGAGGCTTTCAACAGAAAACTGGGATGCACCGATAATAGTTACCACCAACGTGCAATTCTTTGAGTCGTTGTTTTCCAACCGACGTTCGCGCTGTCGCAAGATCCACAATGTGGCGAAAAGCGTCATCATTTTTGATGAAGCACAAATGTTACCGACGGAATATTTATTACCTTGTCTGGCCGCAGTGACCGAATTGGTACGTAACTATGGCTCATCGGCAGTGATGTGCACTGCAACTCAACCGAAATTCAGTGAACTCCTGCTCGATGAAGAAAGACCCAAAGAAATAATTGAATCTCCCAAGGAGCTCTATGCTGCATTCAAACGGGTGAGAGTAGAAAACCTAGGGGAACTGGATGATGATGAATTATTATCATTATTGAAGGGGGAAAAAAAGGTCCTCTGCATCGTCAATACACGAAATCATGCAAAGGCGCTCTACGACTCCCTTTCTGAATTGGACGGTACCTTCCACCTCAGCGCTAGAATGTGTCCTGTGCACCGCCGGCAAACGCTGGACATTATCAAGAAAGGGCTCAATGAGTATGAATCATGCCGAGTGATATCAACTCAGCTAATCGAAGCAGGAGTGGACATTGACTTCCCTAAGGTTTACAGGGCCATGTCCGGCATTGATTCCATTGCACAAGCGGCGGGTCGATGCAATCGGGAGGGGACGTTGGAGTTCGGAGAGGTGAAGATATTCCGCTCAAGCGAGAGATATGGTCAATCGACGTCGTGGCAGAGCAAAACGGCAGAGTTGGGTGAGATCGTGCTGAATGGTGGAGTCGAACCATTGTCTCTTGAGAATGTTGAGAAATATTTCTCATTATTATATTATCATAATGGAGAAGATGGACTAGATCGAAAGAATATCCTCAAGTCGCTAAAAGGCGGATTGGAAGGGAATCGCATAATGGAGTTTCCTTTTGAGGATGTGAACGATTCGTTCACGATCATAGGTAAGGGGACTAAAGAGTTGATAGTTCCTTTTGATGAGAATGCTCGATCGATCATCAATGAGATGAGTACTTCTCAATTCCCTTGGAAATACTTGCGAATGTTGCAAGGATATACTGTCAGCATTTATGAGAACGAGTTCAAGGATCTTGTCGCCAACCATATGGTCAATCTGATAGGTGACCGATTCTTCGTGCTCAACGACCTCACAAAATACTCTCCCAATACGGGATTATTGACTAGGAATTATTATAACTCAGAAAATCCATTGTTGCTCATCTAAGTGGTGGGAACATTAGTTTTGGATTTCGGTTGAAAGTTTGGGGCGATTATGCCTGCTTCACTCGACCAGAGATGAAGGTGGAAAGGGTAAGTTATGACGTGATGACGCCATCCGCAGCTAGAGGTGTTCTCGAAGCCATCTATTGGAAACCAGCAATCCATTGGAACATCGACAAGATACATATTATAAATAAAATAAAATTTGACAATATACGAAGAAATGAGAGGTCCGGTAAGATTTCATCGGCAAATGTCAAAAGGGCGATGAACGGAGGAAATGTCCCTTTATATCAAGATAAAAGCGATGATGCCGTGCAAAGGGCATCATTACTTCTTAGGGACGTATGCTACATCATCGAGGCACATTTCGATCTCTCCAGTAAAGGCAGTGAGACTGAGATTGAGGAAAAGCACTATAACGTCGCATTGAGAAGGATGAGAAAAGGTCAGTGCTTTCACCACCCCTACCTGGGGTGCAGGGAATTCCCCGCCCAATTCGAACTGATTGAGGGAGATACAACACCTGCTTCATATTATAATGGCAGACCAGAAGGCACCAGGGATCTCGGACTCATGTTATGGGACATTGATTTTGCTAACGACAATAAAGCAATCTTCTTCCGAGCCCAGATGGAGGATGGTGTCATAGATGTTTACAAATGCAGAGGTGGGGGGATTTTCTCATGATCCTCCAAGCACTCTGCAGATACTATGACATCTTGAAGGATGAGGAGCAGAGCAATTTACCGGAATCAAGCCATAGCATAGCGAAAGTCTCGTTCGCATTGGTTTTATCACCGGATGGAGATCTGATGAACATCATAGATCTCCGAGTCGACGGAAAAAAACCGACACCCAAGGAAATGTCCGTTCCGTTTCAGGAAGTCCGAAGCAGTGGTGTAGCTCCATATCGTTTGTGCGATAATTCGAAATATGTTTTTGGAGTCGATAAGAAAGACAAAAAGGAACCCTCCACAGCATCAGACAGCCCCCCTGAGGAGGGGGAAACATCGGACAGCCTTGTGACGCCTTGGTCCAAGAAATGCTTTGAACAGTTTAGATCTCTCCATCACGACCTCTTTGATGATCTGGAGCTTGACTCCACTCGGGCATTATTGCGATTTTTGGACTCATGGGATCCCGATGGATTCAACAGCCATCCTAAAGTTAGTCAATATGCGGATGATCTCTTGGCCGGCGGCAATCTTGTATTCGAATTTGAAGGAAAATATTTGCATGAGCATGCCGAAGTCATGCAAAAACTTGCTGACAGGGCATCTCAAGAAAAAGCATCTGGGGATGGGGACATTGTACAACATTGTCTAATCTCGGGTATGATGGAACCAATAATGAAGGTGCATCCTAGAATCAAAGGTGTCAGAGGGGCCAAGACGAGCGGGGCGGCACTGATCAGCTTCAATGATGCTGCTTTTTGCTCATTTGGGAAAGATCAGAACTATAATGCTCCCATTGGTGAGTCTTCAGCATTAAAGTACACGTCGATCTTAAATCGCCTTCTCGACCGCGATAGTAAAAATAAGATCAATATTGGTGACACGACCATAGTGTATTGGGCAGAATCTACGAATAGCCAATATCTAGATTTAACAGCTTTTCTATTGGCCCCCTCAGAGTCGAAAGAGTCGGATGAAAAAACCGAGGACGATAGGGACCTACTGAGAACGGATCAAAAAACGATTCAGTTAATCAGAGACATACTTAACAAAGTGAAGATTGGAAAGCCGTTATTGAATGACGAATTGGGCGTAGATCTAGTAAATACGAGCTTCTACATGCTCGGGTTATCTCCAAACGTCAGTAGGCTTTCGGTGAGGTTTTGGTATCAAGATAGTATGGGCCATTTCATCGAAAGACTAGCCCAACATCATTTAGACATGGAGATCGTTTATGATGAGCGAGATTTTCCTTATGTTCCGATATATCGGATATTGAAGGAGACCGTCCCTAGGAACTCGAAGGATGGGGTGTCCTCACCTCTACTGGACGGAATTTTGATGAGATCTATATTGGATGGTACTCCCTATCCAGTCGAACTATATGCCGCCATCCTGAACAGGATAAAGACAGATGGTTCGATTAACTATGCCAGAGCGGCATTTCTAAAAGCGTACCTAGTTAGGTCTCAAAGGCAGAGACTGGAAGATAGAGAGGATTGGATAACCGTGAGTCTGAATGAAGAGAGTATGAACGTCCCATATCGCTTAGGTAGACTGTTTGCGGTATTGGAAAAGGCGCAAAAAGATGCCATCGGTGGAGCTAAGAGCGGAATAAACAGCAAGTATTTCAGCAGCGCATCAACAACGCCATCTGTTGTTTTCCCAGTATTGTTGAAACTTGCCCAGCATCACGTAGCTAAATCAGATTGGGGGATAAAGACGAACCAATCCATCGGAGAAATCATGTCTGGAATCGACCATTTTCCCACGTACCTCAAGCTTGAGGATCAGGGTACGTTCATGATTGGCTACTATCACCAGCAAAAAGAAATCTACAGGAAGAGGAAGGATGAAGAGGATAAGGAGGAGAGTGCATGAGCGAACTAATAAAGAACCGCTATGAATTCATCTTGCTGTTTGACGTAGAGAACGGGAACCCCAACGGTGATCCCGACATGGGTAACATGCCCAGAGTCGACCCGCAGACTGGCCATGGAATTGTGACCGATGTTTGCCTTAAGCGCAAGATACGAGACTACGTGGAGCTCTCAAAGGGAGATCAAGCTGGGTACGACATCTATGTCAAATCAGGAATCGTGCTGAACGACCAGAATAAGAAGGCATATGTGGCCAACGACCTGAAGCCGTCAGAAAAGAGACAAAAACCAGAGGTCGAGACAAAATTAGTCCAGTTCATGTGTCAAAATTTCTACGACATCAGGGCGTTCGGTGCGGTCATGACAACTGGAGTGAACTGTGGCCAGGTCAGAGGCCCGGTGCAGATGAGCTTTTCAAGGAGTATCGACCCAATATTCCAACAGGAAGTGACTATCACACGTAAGGCGGTCACAAACGAAAAAGATGCGGATGCGGGCCAAACCATGGGCAAGAAGCAGATAGTTCCCTATGGACTATATCGTGCCGAAGGCTATGTATCCGCGAATCTGGCCAAAAAGACGACAGGTTTCAGCGAAGAGGATCTTTCACTCCTGTGGGATAGTTTGATCAACATGTTCGAGCACGATCGCTCTGCTTCCCGTGGAAAAATGGCCTCAAGAAAATTATTTGTTTTCAAACATAAGAATGAGATGGGGTGTTGCCAATCCCATGTCCTGTTCGACAAGATTAAGGTCGAGCGGACCCTAAGCGAGCTACCTCCGAGATCGTTTAATGAATATTCGATTACGATCGATAGAGACATGCCGGAGGGTGTTGAACTATTTGAAAAACTCTGATAGAACACAGTATGCCGAGGAAGATCTTCTCCCACTGTCCGGCATACAGCACTTTTCCTTTTGCAAACGTCAATGGGGCCTCATCCATATCGAGCGCCAATGGGCCGATGACCTCCGAACGGCAGAAGGGAGATACATCCACAGAAACGCCGATGACCCGTTTTTCGATGAGGTCCGTGGGGATGTACTAGTATCAAGGTCCGTCCCGATAGTATCCTATTCACTGGGGCTTCAGGGCATCGCTGACATTATCGAATATTCGCGCTCAGAGGAAGGTGTGAAGCTTCCCAATCGCGATGGCCATTGGCAGCCGAAACCTGTCGAGTATAAGAGAGGAAAACCAAAAATCCATCCATGGGACGAGGTCCAGCTCTGCGCGCAGGCGATATGCCTAGAAGAGATGCTTGATACCCACATCTTAAGGGCGAACCTCTACTATCATGAGACCAGACGGAGGGCCCATGTCGAATTGACGGATGATCTCAGGGAGCTGACGTACACACTCTCGTTTGAGATGCACGATCTATTCAGTGGGGGGATCACTCCCCCAGCAGAGAAGGGGAAGCCTTGTAAATCGTGCTCCCTCTTTGACATATGCGTCCCTGCGCTCACAAAAAAGAAGGCCGTGGTGGATCGATACATCTCCAAGTATGTTCAGGAGGCCTTAGGAAAATGAAGGTCCCTCGACACATCCATCGCTCTTGCACGATCGATTCCAAGCGAGGTACGACATGAGGAAATTGCTGAATACGCTCTATGTCACAACACCAGATGCCTACCTCGCCAAGGATGGTGAGAACGTCGTAGTGAAATCGGACGGCAACGAGGTCTTTCGCATACCCATCCATAACATCGAAGATGTGATCTGCTTCGGCTATATGGGCGCCAGTCCACAACTGATGCAGCTCTGCTCCGATAACAATGTTGGACTGTCCTTCCTAACGCCACAGGGCAAGTTCCTGGCAAGAGTGAGCGGAAAGACCCGCGGCAATGTGCTACTAAGGCGCACTCAATACAGGACCGCCGATAATGACCTGGCTTCGCTCAACATAGCGAGATCGTTCATAATCGGAAAGATCATCAATTGCCGCGTCGTACTTGGGAGAGGCCTCAGAGATCACGGATCGACCATTTCGTGCGACAAGGTCAAGAGCGCGAGCGCAAACTTGATCAAAAATCTGGATAAGATCGGCGGCTGCGACGACATCGATAGTTTGCGCGGCATAGAGGGTAATTGCGCCAAATTGTATTTCGATGCCTTTGACGAGCTGATCCTTAAACAGAAAACCGACTTCTTCATGTTCGAACGAAACAGGCGGCCACCGCGCGATAATATGAATGCTCTGCTCTCATTTTTGTATACATTGCTAGCCAATGATGTTCAATCCGCTCTCGAATCTGTAGGTTTGGATCCTTACGTCGGCTTCTTCCATACCGACCGACCTGGCAGAGCAGGACTGGCACTTGACATGATGGAAGAGCTGAGGCCGTTCCTGGCCGATAGACACGCTTTGACACTGATAAATCTTCAACAAATTGGAAAAGACGATTTTCATCAAAAGGAGGATGGTGGAGTAGTGATGACCGAGAGAGGCAGGAAGATAGTACTGGGTTCATGGCAGAAAAGGAAGCAAGAAGAGATTACACATCCTTACCTCAACGAGACGATAAACATCGGTCTCATCCCATATACACAGGCAATGCTTATGTCTCGCTATTTACGCCGTGACATCGATGGATACCCTCCATACCTCATGAGCTGAGATGAGATAATGATGGTCCTTGTGACGTATGATGTGAATACGGAGACGCCGGAAGGGGAAAGGAGGCTCAGGCAGGTCGCAAAGGAGTGCAAAAACTATGGTCAGAGGGTCCAGAACTCAGTTTTTGAGTGTTTGATCGATCCGGCTCAATTCTTTAATCTAAAACAATCATTATGTGAGCTTATGAATCCGGAGGTAGATAGCATCCGGTTCTATTTCCTAGGGGACAACTGGCAAAGAAAGGTTGAGCATCATGGTGCCAAGAGAGGATATGACCCCGAGGGTACCTTAATCGCATGATGAGTGCGAACCCCTAGCGCCCATGGATTCCCAGGTAACTTCGCGGAAAAAATGAGATGATATATACATGCCTTTCGTTCGAGGCATAATATTATAGTATTATGTCAATATAATAATTCTCCCAAATATTTAATCCCAGATGTAATATTTCGTATCACGAGTTTGCGGTCGCACCCCTCGCGGGTGCGTGGATTGAAACTTGATGGCCTCCCAGGTGGAGTCGAAGTAAGGCGTCGCACCCCTCGCGGGTGCGTGGATTGAAACATCAAGAATTAAGCCTTACTACAGATTCGGGTCTGTCGCACCCCTCGCGGGTGCGTGGATTGAAACATCAGTATGTCGCGCTCTTCCGGCTTCAGATACTGTCGCACCCCTCGCGGGTGCGTGGATTGAAACCCAGGAAGAACATCGCTATCATGCTGATTATTCCGTCGCACCCCTCGCGGGTGCGTGGATTGAAACAGATGGCTTATCTGTTGAACTATTGCATAATGTCGTCGCACCCCTCGCGGGTGCGTGGATTGAAACAACTTGTGCTGTCGATCTGCCAACACCACCCCACCGTGTCGCACCCCTCGCGGGTGCGTGGATTGAAACTTCTTGGCGCGCTCCTTCTCGGCCCCATACCACTGTCGCACCCCTCGCGGGTGCGTGGATTGAAACAGCATATGGTCAGTTGTCAGTCGGAAGCCTGGGTCGTCGCACCCCTCGCGGGTGCGTGGATTGAAACGTCCTTATTTTCCTCGGCGATGACTCGATACATGTTGTCGCACCCCTCGCGGGTGCGTGGATTGAAACACGAGTGTACCAGTCCCTAAATCCGGTCGGCAGACGTCGCACCCCTCGCGGGTGCGTGGATTGAAACGGAAACGTCCACGCCATCGACGGTCCCACTTACGTGTCGCACCCCTCGCGGGTGCGTGGATTGAAACTGGATATATGCGTCAGATAGCCTAACATGGTAATGTCGCACCCCTCGCGGGTGCGTGGATTGAAACCCACTTGAATCTGTAGCTACAGTTTTACCGCGACCGTCGCACCCCTCGCGGGTGCGTGGATTGAAACTCCATAATCTTGATACCGTCCAGCCTGGAAAACTGTCGCACCCCTCGCGGGTGCGTGGATTGAAACAAAGTGGCTGAAATTACGAATGTCAAACATGCAAAGTCGCACCCCTCGCGGGTGCGTGGATTGAAACTGCGCGGGGAGCGTATCATGCTCACGTCGATTCCCGTCGCACCCCTCGCGGGTGCGTGGATTGAAACGGATCAACAATGGTGGCATGATATTATGCCGTATGTCGCACCCCTCGCGGGTGCGTGGATTGAAACAAAGAAGGGCAATAACGGTTACATTCGTGGGTTCGTCGCACCCCTCGCGGGTGCGTGGATTGAAACTTTAGGAATTCCGGGCTAACGGCTGCATAGGCGGTCGCACCCCTCGCGGGTGCGTGGATTGAAACAAATACCCCAACACTACGAACAATAAGCTTGGAGGTCGCACCCCTCGCGGGTGCGTGGATTGAAACATCACCAGATAGGCGATGAGTTTGGGCATGGAAGTCGCACCCCTCGCGGGTGCGTGGATTGAAACGTATGAGACGATGCCCTTATCGATGGCGTCGAACGTCGCACCCCTCGCGGGTGCGTGGATTGAAACAAGGATTTTGCTGGACAGTTCGTGGCCGGTGGTGTCGCACCCCTCGCGGGTGCGTGGATTGAAACAAAGACTTTGCTGGGCAGTTCATCGCCGGTGGTGTCGCACCCCTCGCGGGTGCGTGGATTGAAACTTCGCCCGGGTCCACGCGATGTAATGCTTACCTCCCGTCGCACCCCTCGCGGGTGCGTGGATTGAAACCGAGAGGTCGATATAGCCGTCATCATCGCAATCCGTCGCACCCCTCGCGGGTGCGTGGATTGAAACTAGTAGATTTGGATAGGTAAAACAATCCCATCCAGTCGCACCCCTCGCGGGTGCGTGGATTGAAACATCATCGTCGATGATGTCCATGAGCCCGTGACGCTGTCGCACCCCTCGCGGGTGCGTGGATTGAAACGCTGACGGAATGAACACGATGATCGGTGCGGGGCCGTCGCACCCCTCGCGGGTGCGTGGATTGAAACTCGTCAATGCTGGGAATACTGATGGCACCTCGACCGTCGCACCCCTCGCGGGTGCGTGGATTGAAACATAGCACTGGCCAGTGTAATGAACAAGTCTGGGCGTCGCACCCCTCGCGGGTGCGTGGATTGAAACACGCCCTTCATTCTCTCCCCCCGATCTTCTCACATGTCGCACCCCTCGCGGGTGCGTGGATTGAAACATCATCATCATCACCCCAGGAACGGTATCAGACGTCGCACCCCTCGCGGGTGCGTGGATTGAAACTGATTTTCCGGCTGACAATATACCAAAGATCGCGGGTCGCACCCCTCGCGGGTGCGTGGATTGAAACATCGAAAGAATAGTTCGCGGAAACCGCTCGACACGAGTCGCACCCCTCGCGGGTGCGTGGATTGAAACTCCGGTTATTATGTCTTCAAATCACAATTTTGAGAGTCGCACCCCTCGCGGGTGCGTGGATTGAAACGTGGGCTTCGAGCCCTCGAAAGACGAGCTGGACGTCGCACCCCTCGCGGGTGCGTGGATTGAAACGATCATGCCGCCTCCTGTTTATTGCGAGTCTCCCGTCGCACCCCTCGCGGGTGCGTGGATTGAAACAGGCCGATGCGCTTCGGTACAACGAGCCGATCCAGTCGCACCCCTCGCGGGTGCGTGGATTGAAACAGGTCGTTCTGCAGGTCCTCCGGGTCGCCGAAGAGTCGCACCCCTCGCGGGTGCGTGGATTGAAACTTGGGGGGAAAATAAGAGCATCAGGATGCCGGCCGTCGCACCCCTCGCGGGTGCGTGGATTGAAACAATTTATCTCGGATAAAAAGAAAGCCGGGTTGTTGTCGCACCCCTCGCGGGTGCGTGGATTGAAACGATGCCGAGCAAGACCGAGGAAACATGGGTTGCTGTCGCACCCCTCGCGGGTGCGTGGATTGAAACACCGGCCAGTACGTCCAGGCCGACGACGGCACCATGTCGCACCCCTCGCGGGTGCGTGGATTGAAACTTCCCGCCTATCGCCGTCCCATCATGCACATGCTGTCGCACCCCTCGCGGGTGCGTGGATTGAAACTTGCTACAGTGTTCGCTTCCATTGGTGGCGGCCTGTCGCACCCCTCGCGGGTGCGTGGATTGAAACTCCGCCCACGCTACCAACACGCTAACCCTCGACGTCGCACCCCTCGCGGGTGCGTGGATTGAAACGTCTGGGAGGGCAGCACGACCGAGCTACAGGGCGGTCGCACCCCTCGCGGGTGCGTGGATTGAAACGCCTTGCTGATCTCCGGCGTAAGCGGCATCTTCGGGTCGCACCCCTCGCGGGTGCGTGGATTGAAACAGTGGCCACGCTGGTCCAATACGACAGCACCGCTCCTAGTCGCACCCCTCGCGGGTGCGTGGATTGAAACTAATCTGCTTGGCCATTGGTGACCGCACCGCTTGCGTCGCACCCCTCGCGGGTGCGTGGATTGAAACGCAACACCCTTGATAATAGTGCTGACAGTCCACGCGTCGCACCCCTCGCGGGTGCGTGGATTGAAACCTATCAGCGCCAGCGTTCAAAGGAAATCGTATCTGGTCGCACCCCTCGCGGGTGCGTGGATTGAAACCAGGGAAAATCGCTTGTTCTGGCTGCCGAAGCAAGTCGCACCCCTCGCGGGTGCGTGGATTGAAACTCCTGGGAATAATGGAGCTGTGGGGTGGTCCAGTCGCACCCCTCGCGGGTGCGTGGATTGAAACCGCAGAGTTATAGGGGTATGTGGGGCGCATGATGTCGCACCCCTCGCGGGTGCGTGGATTGAAACATTGCGATTCTCATTGGAATCATAGCATCCTTCTGTCGCACCCCTCGCGGGTGCGTGGATTGAAACGACGTGCTCCGCACTTCTGGGGCTCTTACAGAAGTCGCACCCCTCGCGGGTGCGTGGATTGAAACCGCAAGTCTTTCCTCGGCATCCTGAATTGATACGAGTCGCACCCCTCGCGGGTGCGTGGATTGAAACTCCATCGAGTACCCGACCGACAAGTACGTCAAGTCGCACCCCTCGCGGGTGCGTGGATTGAAACACTCTGGGGGCTGGCATCGTGACAAGCCCGAGATGTCGCACCCCTCGCGGGTGCGTGGATTGAAACCATTTAAAGGCGGGCGCACCTATTGAGTGGGCGGTCGCACCCCTCGCGGGTGCGTGGATTGAAACCATTTAAAGGCGGGCGCACCTATTGAGTGGGCGGTCGCACCCCTCGCGGGTGCGTGGATTGAAACACGTGCTGGACGACCGGGCCCGCCTGCTGGTCAAGTCGCACCCCTCGCGGGTGCGTGGATTGAAACATCATCGCAACATGATGGTCCCCGGCGTCAGTAGTCGCACCCCTCGCGGGTGCGTGGATTGAAACGACCTCGTCATGCTCCGGAATCGGGACCAGGAGGGGTCGCACCCCTCGCGGGTGCGTGGATTGAAACGCTGACATTACTACGATTGACGCATTTCCCGAAGTCGCACCCCTCGCGGGTGCGTGGATTGAAACCTCGATAACGCTATCGTTACTGCTACTGCCCAAGTCGCACCCCTCGCGGGTGCGTGGATTGAAACGGCAGGATCTCCGTGACCGCGCCGGTGCCGCTCCGTCGCACCCCTCGCGGGTGCGTGGATTGTTAAATTACGTCTGGAAAGACGTGAACTGGATGAGGGACGTAGAACATATGCAGCAGCCGAACAATGAAAGGCACGTCGCTATAGCCTCCTTTACTGCACCTGATAACCTTCAAATAATCCCCGACCCTACCCGCCATCATGTCTTCTGATCCCTCATCAGAGTTTCAGCTCTCATACTTCAAAGATAATAACTTCATCCGCAAGATCTGCCCCAAGTGCGGCCGCGCCTTCTGGTCCCAGGGAGACGACTGGCCCACCTGCGGCGAGTCGCCGTGCGAAGAGTACTCATTCATCAATAACTCGCCCATCAAGCGCCCATATACCAACCATGAGATGCGCGAGGAGTACCTCTCATTCTTCGAGGAACGCGGCCACGGCCGGGTGCGCCGCTACCCCATCGTCGCCAGGTGGCGCAACGACGTCTTCTTCACCCAAGCTTCCATCTACGACTTTCAACCATGGGTGCTGAACGGCGTGGTCGAACCACCATACAACCCCCTCACTATCTCACAGACCTGCGTCCGCTTCAACGACATCGACAACGTCGGTCGCACCGGCCGCCACTATACATTTTTTGAAATGTTGGCCCACCATGCGTTCAATAAGCCTGGCAAGGAGATCTATTTCAAGGACCGGACGGTCGAACTGTGCCATGAGTTCTATACCCAGCGCCTCGGCGTGCAGAAGGAGCGCATGCGTTATGTGGAGGAATGGTGGGAGGGCGGCGGCAACAGCGGCCCATGCGTGGAAGTGATCCTTGAAGGCGTGGAGCTCGCGACCCTGGTTTTCATGCAGTACCGCGAGACCCCGGCCGGGCGTGTGCCCATGGACATGACGGTGGTGGACACCGGATATGGCCTGGAAAGGAGCACCTGGATATCCCAAGGGACGCCGTCAGCGTACGAGGCAGTGTTCGGCCCTGTCGTCCAGGGCATCCAGAAAGAGGTCGGCATCCGCCCCGACGCCCGCGCGCTTGAGGCGTACTCCAAGGTCGCGGGCGCCATGAACATGAAGACCGCGGCCGACGTCCGCGCCCTCCGCGAGACGACCGCGGAGCGGCTGGGCATGCCGTACGAAGAACTGCTCCAGAGCATAGTGCCGATGGAGAACATCTACGTCGTCTGCGACCACGCCCGCGCCCTGGCGTTCATGCTGAACGACGGCGTCGTCCCGAGCAACGTCCGCGAGGGCTACTTCGCCCGCATGCTGGTGCGGCGCGGCCTAAGGGCCATGCACAACCTGAACATGACGAGCACGCTGGCTGACATCGTCGGCCAGCAGATCGATTACTTCTCTCCGCACTTCCCTGAGCTCATCGAGAACCGCGAGGACATCATGGACCTCGTGAACGTAGAGGAGAAGCGCTACTACGAAACGCTGGACCGCGGCCGCTCCATCGTGCAGCGGGCGACCAAGGGCCTGAAGGGCAAGCCGATCTCCACACCACAGCTGATCGAACTCTACGATTCGCACGGCCTCAACCCCGAGATCGTACAGGAGTTCTCCGACGTTCCGGTCGAGATACCGGACGCGTTCTATCAGATGGTCGCAAAGAAGCATGAAGAGGAAGCGTCCGCAACCGAAGAGGACTGCCCCAAGTGCGAGGAGTATCCTCAGGACATGCCGGAGACCGAGCTCGGCTACTATGAGGACCCGGAGGTCATGTCATTCCAGGCTACGGTCGTCGCTGTCATCAACGGCGCAGTCATCCTTGACCGTACGTATTTCTACCCGGAGGGCGGCGGCCAGGAGGCCGACTACGGCACCATGGGCGGCCGCGAGGTAAAGGACGTGCAGAAGGTCCGCACCACCGTGCTGCACACCCTCGACAACATTGATGGCATCAAGATCGGTCAGACCGTCACCTGTGCGATCAACGAGGCCCGGCGCCGGCAGCTGATGCGGCATCACACCGCCGCGCACATCATCAACGGCACCGCGCGTCGCATGCTCGGCAACCACGTCTGGCAGTCCGGCGCCCACAAGAGCGTGGACGAAGCGCGTCTGGACATCACCCACTACGAGAACCTCTCCGAGCAGCAGCGCGAGGAGCTGGAGCGCCGGTGCAACGAGCTGGTGCTGGAAGATCATCCAGTAGAGATCAAGTTCATGCCCCGCGACGAGGCGGAGGCGAAGTTCGGCTTCAGGCTGTACCAGGGCGGCGTCGTGCCAGGCAAGATCATACGCGTGGTGAACACCGTCGGCGTGGACGTGGAAGCGTGCGGCGGCCTGCACTGCAGCCGCACCTCCCGCGTCGGCCCGATCCGCATCCTGCGCACCAAGAGGAACCAGGACGGCGTGGTCCGCATCGAGTACTCGGCCGGCCTCGCCGCCGTGGCCGGGATGCAGTCGGACAAGGCATGCATCGACCAGCTGGCCGAATGCATGATGGTGCCCCGCGAGACGGTCGTGCCGGCAGCGGTGAGGATGGTGGCCGACCTCAAGGAGGAGCGCAAGCGGATCGATTCGATGATCGCCCGCCTCAACGACTCCCAGGCCGACGCCCTGCTCGCCAAGGCCGAGATCGTCGGCGACGCGCGGCTGGTCGTCCGCCAGGCCGAAGAAGGGGAGGACGCCACGTCGCTCGCCACCACGCTGATATCGAGGCCGGGCGTCATAGCCGTCATCGGGAGCGCCGTCCCGAGCGTCAAGCTCATCGTCGGCCGCTCCCAGGACGTGGCGCTCGACTCCCGCCCGGTGCTCAAGGAGATCATGAAGCTCATCGGCGGCGGCGGGGGCGGCAAGCCGGACCTCGCCCAGGGCGGGGGCGGGGACCCCTCCAAGATGCCCCAGGCGCTTGCCGAGGCGACCGCCATAGTGCGTGCTGCCGCGGCGGCGCAATGAGCTCACCCAGTCATGCCGGGGGCGGTATCCTGAGGGAGCAAACGGTTAAATAATAAATATCATGTAGGGGAGGTACTCCATAGAGTATTCACTTCACATGGAATATACGTCGGCGGCCCCCGCCCTGCGGGAGCTGGCCACGTCATCGGAGGTAACATTTTGGCTCAGCCCGAAAACCAGGACATGCCCGAGAAGAAGGACAAGAAGCAGAAGAAGGACAAGGGAGAGCAGAAGCCATCTGCTCCCAAGGCCGAGAAGAAGGATGAGAACTTCCGGTACATCGTTCGCATCGCCAACACCGACATCGATGGCAACAAGTCCCTCATGATGGGGATCCAGTCCATCAAGGGAGTCGGACCTCGTGTGGCGGCGATCGTGGCCCGCAGGACCGATGTCGACCCCAGCGTAAAGATGGGCGAGCTGTCCGAGGCCAAGACCAACGAGATAGCGCAGGTCGTCATGAGCTATCCCGAGTTCGCCCCCACCTGGGCGATCAACCGCCAGCACGACATCGAGACCGGCGAGGACCAACACCTCTTCGGAATCGACCTCGACGTCTCGAGGAAGGATGACGTCAACAGATTGAAGATGATTCGCAGCTACAGAGGCGTAAGGCACGAGCAGGGACAGAAAGTTCGCGGTCAGAAGACCCGGTCCAACGGAAGGACTGGCCTTACCATGGGCGTCAGCAGGACGAAGAACCAGCCTGCTGCGAAGAAGTAAGCCCGCTCAGCGGGAACAACCGGTATGGTGTAAAACATGGGAGATCCTAAATTTCCGAGAAGGAGCTACGATGCACCCTCTCACCCCTGGAGGGGGGAGCGCATCAAGTCCGAGACCGAGACCTGCAAGCTCTACGGCTTGAAGAACAAGCGGGAGCTGTGGAAGGCACAGGCCGCCCTGAGGAACCTCAGGACGCAGTCCAAGAACCTTCAGGCACGGGTGAGGCTGAACGACGAGCAGGCTGAGCTGGAGTCCGACCTGCTGCTGAAGAAGCTGGCCCGCATGGGCCTGCTGCCGATGGACGGCAGCACCCTGGACGACGTTCTGGGCCTGAGCTCGGAGGCGTTGCTCAATCGCCGCCTTCAGACCCTGGTGCAGAGGAAGGGTCTCGCAACGACCCCGAAGCAGGCCCGCCAGTTCATCGTGCACGGCCACGTGTCGATCGACGGGCGCAAGGTCACCATACCTGGCTACCTGGTAAAGAGGAGCGAGGAGGAGAAGATCGCCTTCAACGCTCACAGCCCCATATCCAACGAGTTGCACCCCCTGAGGGCCGGCCCGAAGCAGGAGGCCCGCGCCGAGGCGCCGGTCGCTCGCGAGGGAAGGACCCCCAACGCCGAAAGGGTAGAGAAGGAGATCAAGCAGGTGGAAGGCGACGAGACTGAGTCGGCCGACCTGCCCGAACGCCCACAGGAGGAGTGAACATGGGAAAATGGGGAATTGCTCACATATTCGCCAGCTACAATAACATCATCATCACCCTGACGGACATCACCGGCGCCGAGACCATCACCAAGGCCACCGGCGGCATGGTGGTCAAGCAGGCCAAGGATGAATCGTCCCCGTATGCGGCCATGAGGGCCGCCGAGAGGGTCGCTGACATCGCCAGGGAGAAGGGCATCGAGGGCCTCCACGTCAAGGTGCGCGCCCCCGGCGGAAACCGCGCGACCTCCCCCGGTCCCGGCGCACAGGCCGCCATCCGCGCCCTGGCCAGGGCGGGTATGAAGATCGGGCGCATCGAGGATGTGACCCCCATACCGCACGACGGCACCAAGAAGAGGGGCGGAAGAAGGGGCCGCAGGGTATAAGGTGCATCCATGGACCTGAAGATCATCGACCTGTCCGACCGCCATGGGAAGTTCGTGATCTCGGGGGTCCGCCCGGACATAGCAAACGCTCTCCGGCGGTGCCTCATGACCGAGATCCCCAAGATGGCCATCGAGACCGTGGAGTTCCACCTCGGACCCATCAGGGACGAGGACGGGAAGGAGTATGAGAGCGTCAGCCCGCTGTTCGACGAGATCGTCGCTCACCGCCTGGGCCTCATCCCGGTGCCGACCGACCCCGACCTGTACGTGTACAAGGACAAGTGCGTCTGCGAGGGCGAAGGATGCCCTTCCTGCACCATCATGTACTCGCTCAACAAGAAGGGGCCCGGCGACGTGTACTCCGGAGACCTGGAGCCCCTGGGAAGCCAGGAGCTCAAGGTGAAGGACGAGCTCGTCCCGATCGTAAGGCTGGGACCGGGCCAGGCCATACTGGTCTACGCCTCGGCCGAACTGGGTACCGCCAAGAGGAACATCAAGTGGCAGGTGACCTCCGGAACGAACTACCGCTACTACCCCACCGTCAACGTCGACCTGGCGAAGTGCGAGGGCGACCTGGACTGCGTGAACGCTTGCCCCCGCGATGTGCTCAAGGCCATTGACGGCAAACCGGCAGTGGACGACCTGGAGGCGTGCACCCTGTGCCGCTCCTGCGAGGAGGCGTGCGACATCGGCGCCATCACCGTCAGCGGCGACGATACCAAGTTCCTCTTCGAGTTCGAGACCGATGGCTCGCTTACCGCGAGGCAGACGCTCCACAAGGCGCTGGAGATCCTCGAGCAGGATTTCGAGGAGTTCCGCGAGGGCGTCTCAGAGATGGACTCAGCGTAAACCCCTTCCCCATTCCTCTTTTATCTTTTATTCATCCTGTTACCTATAGAACATATCGTCGTGACCAGGCCGCTTGACGTTCCTTATGGCGGGCCGGTTCTTACATGAAGTCGGAGAGCTTGCAGCGCTTGATCTTGTCCGATTCGAACAGCGAGTTCATCGACTCCTCCACGATAGCGATGCGCTGCTGCGTGTACGCGTCGAGCTCGTACTTCTCGCCGATCTCCTTGCTGATCTCCAGATATTTCTTCACGCTCTTCTCGTGAACCGTCAGAGTGAGATTGTGACCGCAGTAGCAGCGGCCGATGAGCGGGATGCGGCGGTACTTGGCACCGCACTTTGTGCACCGCAGCGACTGCGAGGAGAACGATTTCAGATTACCGATCATGTCGGGAAGGAAGTGCTTGGTGATGACCCTTGACACCACGTCTCTGGTGTCCACCGCTCGTATCTTTCGAGCGAGCTCCAGCTGAGCGTTCATCTTGTCCATCATGGTCTCCAGCGTCTTGTACGCCGATTCCACCGGGCCTTCCGAGATGTCCGAGGTGTCGTGAGTGTAGCCGAAGCCCTCGTACTGCAGCGCTGAGCCGATGCGGCGCGCCACCTGGTCCATAACTTTCTCCAGTTCCTTGGGATGCAGGTACTCGAGAGTGGCGTTGTAGAACTCCAGCGGGTACGACCATGCCACGTCGATGTTGTGGGCCTCCTTGTCGATCTCGTTGGGATCGAGCCGCGTGGTCAGAACGAGCGGCGCGTCCATGAGGCCGCCGCGGCGTTCCGGCAGGAACGAGCGGCTGAAGTTCAGCAGGCCGTCCATGAGAAGGATCACGGAGTCTTCGTCGCCGTCGCAGTTGCGCCGCTTGGCGGCGTGGAAGAACGGATGCCCGTATCCGACCGCGGCACGGCAGAAGCCGATGACGCGGCACAGGATGCCGCCCGAGGTGTGAGGCGCCAGGCCGATGGTCAGGTGCCCGATGATGTCCTCCCGCTTGGTGGCATTGTAGAACCGGGGCAGGCCGTAGTACCTCTCCAGCAGGTCGTCGATGAAATTGGCTATCTTGACCAGATAGTCGCCGCAGCTGTTCGCCACGATCAGGTCCTGCACCCTGAGCTCGCACACCTGCTCGGCGTCCACCAGTTCAGCGCCGTGAGTGTCCTTGACGTAGCCGAGGGCCCGGGCCTTTTCAACGCTCAGGCCGATCTCCCTCGGCCGGAAATGAGTGGTCGGCACGTCGGTCATATCGTAGCGGATGGTGCCGTCCTTGAACACGAAGATGTCATGGTTGCCGCGAAGGATGCCTTTCTCCAGCGCCTCAGGGGTCTTGTTCTTGGATATCATCCCTTGAACCCCCTTGATCTCCGGCGGCGTCCCCTTCATGCCGATCCGCTCCATGGCAGCTGCCATCATGCCCTTGAGATCGACCTTCTGCTCGGCCGGGCGGTTCGATGGCCGCGTATGTCCGCCGCACTCGGGGCAGGAGCACATGTAGGTGTTCTTGCCGCAGGCGGTGCACTGACGGATGCCCATCTCCGCCGCGATGATGCCCGAGGCCGCGGCGGTTGACACCAACCGCTGCATGCCGCCGGCCGTTCCCAGCGGGAACAGGGAATGCGGCGGGGGCTTCATCTTGCGCTCCTTGGCCTTCTCCGGCCGCCCCATCCGCGCCCCGATGCGCGCCACCGCCCTGGCGCGCACCTCGATGCCCAGGGCGGCGGACACCGCCCGGAGGGTCGCGGAATCGTAGCGGTCGCGGCCGGCCATGGCCTCCGCGCCGGGGTCCGCGAGCGGGGCGGCCTCGACGATCTTGCCATCCTCGGCGCGTAGGCCCAGTCCGTCCAGGAGCGGAAGGGCGTAATGATCGATGCGCACGCGGCCGCCCTCCATGCGGTGCAGGGCCCCAAGACATTCCAGGGTGCGCTTGGCCGCCTTCTGCTTGGCGACCGTCAGGTGGTCGCCCTCGAAACGGCCGGTGGCAATGATGTGCGCGCGAAGGGGCTGCAGCTCCTCCAGCGGGATGTCGTACCAGAACAGGTTGTGCGCCGGATGCAGTGGAACGCCGAACTGACGGGAGATCTCCTTGGCGCGCTCGTACGACGGGGCCTCCCAGTCGTCCGGCAGCGGTCCTTTCGATTCTAGCTCCACGCGGTACCATTCCGGGCAGAACGCGCCGGGGACCAGCACGTGGTTGTTCTCCATGAACTCGCCGTAGGCGAGAAGCACCTCCCCCAGGTCGATGATCTCGGCTACCTTTCCTTTCAGCTCCTTCGCTTCCTTGGTGGTGTGGACCTGGACCAGGTCGCCGTTCTGCAGCAGGAGTATCGGACCCTCGATGGTGTCGCACGGAGTGACGGCCCCGGCCTTTCCGGGCCGCTCGATCTTGATCTGCGTGCCGATGGCGAGGAAGTCGTCCAGCGCCACCATGGTGGCGGGGTTGATGGCTAGGGCGGCCAGCCCGGCGGTGCGGCCCCTGCCATAGCGTAGGCGGAGGCCTCCCGGCATGGACGGATGCCCGATGACCGGGCGGCCGGCCACCATGTCCTTGAGGTACTTGGAGTCCGGCCCGACCTTGTTGTCCTTCTCCTCGTCCCCCTCCTTGGCGTTGTGCTTCTTCTTCCACTCCAGATATTCGTCGATGAACTCCCAGCCGTCGATGCCCAGCTTCCTGGTGTGCTTCTGGATCTTGGGCGCCTTGAGGGTCATTCCCTCCGATATGACCAGGCACGCGCCTCCGCGCACCTTGTTGGTCTCGATGCGCGGCAGGTCGCGGAACCCGGAGATCTCCGCGTCCTCCGTCCCTTCACCGTCGATGCACACCGGACAGTTGCGGGCGATGATCTCTATCTCCTCGTTGCCGGGCGCGTACTGAAGGTGCTGGCACTGCTTGTATAGAGGTATCTCCTCCTTCAGACGCTGCACCTCCCCGTCGGTCGGTATGTACTTGCCGATGCCGAACTCCCGGCGAACGACGTCGGCGATGAGCACGCTCAGCGCCTGGCCCGTGCCGCCGGCCGCCCTGATGGGGCCTGCGAAACTGAGGGACAGGTAGTCGGTGCCGTCGCTGTTCTGGCCCACCTTGACGCCTGCGATGCCTTCCAGCGGCGCCACCAGGATGCCCTCGGTCAGGACCGCCAGTCCCACCCGGACCGCGCGGTCGATTGCGTCCTCCCGCGACTTGGAGGGCTGGCCGGCCATCTCCTTGGCGATGAGAAGAGAGACCTCCTCTCGGTTGTGCTTCAGCGACAGCTCCCTGATGCGCTCGGCGACGCCTTCGACGTGCCAGGGCTCCAGCAGCTTCTCCACCCTGGATGCGAGATCATCGGCCCTAGGTATCTCTACAAAGGTCTCGGGGTCCAGGCCGCGGGCGCGGGCCTTTCGGGCGACGGCATAGCATCTGTCGGCCTCGTCGATCAGGCCGTTGAAGTAATCCTCCATGGCCTTGCTGCACGCCACGTTAACCATTCGCCGTCCCCCTCACCTTACGGTCAGGCATAAGCAGGTGATAAAGAGAGCGCTCGCCCCTTCGGCCGGGCGAATCTCTGCATTTACGTCAATGCGGCAGCTCGTCCATCCTTTCCATGCGGCCCTCTCTCAGCTTGGCCTCGATCATCTTCACCAGTTCCTCCACGCCTTCGCCGGTCGAGGCCGAGATGCGGGGCCTGGTGCCGGTGCCGCCCCACTCGAGGTCGGCCTTGTTCTCCACCTCGATGAACGGAATGTCGGAGAAGTTGCTGCGGATGGATTCCAGCAGCGCCTCCTGCCGCTCCATGGTGTAGCCGCACGTTTCGGAGGGATCGAACATGAACACGATGATGTCGGCCAGGTACTTCAGCGCGAGGATCGCCTGCAGTTCGATGGCGTTCCTCTCCTCCAGCTCCCGGTCCAGCAGTCCCGGCGTGTCGACCACCTGGTAGGTGCGCCATCCGCTGATGAAGTGGCCCACCTGGATGCCCTTGGTGGTGAAGGGGTAGGAAGCGATGACAGGGCGGGCGCTCGAGATCCGCTCGGTCAGCTGCGACTTCCCCACGTTGGGATAGCCGGCGATGACGATGGTGGGCTTCTCGGGATCGACGGACGGCAGCACCTTGAGGGCGTCCCTGGCCTTCTGGGCGAACAGCAGGTCCTTGTCGATCTGCTTGATGATGGATGAAAAACGTCCATAGAACTCCCTGGTGGCCTTGGCCACGACATCGATGGAGTCGGCCTTCTTGACCTTGTGCATGTACATCCGCTGCAGGTGAGACGCCTTCTCGGCGCACCAGGTGATCGATGCCAGCGCCTTCTTAAGCTCGTCCTGCCCGATGACGACGTCCACCAGCTCGGAGAAGAACTCGTCCTCTCGCTCCATGCGCGGGAACGCTCGAACGTACTTCAGCAGGGTGGTGACGGTCATGTCCCCTATGCCGTTGATCTTGGCGATGTTGGTCTTCTTGACCGCGTCGAAGGGCGCCGATCCCGGCACCTCGGCCTTGGAGGCCCGGGCGAACGCCCTGTCAAGAAGCTCCTGGGAGGTCATGATGGTCGGGATCTTCCTCTTCCAGTCGGTCATGTTCGCCCATAACCGGAGGAAGTATTAATCTATCTCTTGCCGATGGGTGCGTGATGCCGTATCGCCTTGACTACAGCACCTGGCTGAGCGATGGGGACCGAAGACTGCTGGGGGAGGCGGAAGCCAAGCTGCTGAGCCTCATAGCGGAGAGCGGTTCGCTCGCATCGGCGTCCGCGGCGGCCTCGATGACGGTCGACGATGCCGCGGCGCTGCTGGAGCGGGCGGAGCGATGCTGCCGAACGCCGCTGACGTCGTCCGCGGACGGCGTCGTGCGGCTGACGGCGGAGGGCGAACGACTGCTGCAGGAGTTCGAGTGCCGCAGCCGCCGCATGGCCGATCAGCTGCGACACCTATATCGCAACCCGGTCTTCGGGACCGACGGGATCGTCATCCAGGAGGACAGGGTGCTGCTCGTGAGGAGGAGAAACGACCCCTTCGCCGGGAGCTACGCCCTCCCTGGCGGCTTCATGGAGGTGGATGAGTCGGCGGAGGAGTGCGTGGTGCGGGAAGTGGAGGAGGAGACGGGGTTGCGCACCGAGGTGCTCGATCTCGTCGGCGCGTACACCCGCCCGGGACGCGATCCTCGAGGCCACATCTGCACCCTCGCCTACCGTTTGGTGGTAAGGAGCGGCTCCCTCCGCGCCGGGGACGACGCGTCCGAGGCGGCGTTCTTCTCAATGGAAGCGCTGCCGGAGCTGGCGTTCGACCATCGCGACATCGTTACCGATGCTGGAAGGCGATGCGCCTGGCGGAAGTGAAGGGTCGCCGGGGACGCAATCTATTTTATCGATAGGGGGCGTTCGTTCCATATGATGCTCCAGGACGACCTCGACCAGAAGATTCTTCGCCTGCTGCAGCGCAACGGCAAGCTCACCTACGAGGAGATCGGAGAGGTGGTCGACCGCTCGCCCTCCACCATAAGGGACAGGATAAAGAAGATGGAGGACAACCGGACCATCCTGGGGTACTCGGCCATCATCAACCAGGAGAAGGTGGGCATCACGGCCGACGCCTATGTCTCGGCGGACGTCGCGCCGGACAAGTCCCAGTCAGCGGTGGCGGCGCTTTACTCGCTGGAGAACATCTCGGAGATCCTGCGCGTGACCGGAGAGAGGCGCATCATGTTCCGCGCTCGAGCCACCAACAACCAGGAGCTGGTTGACATCATAGACCGGAAGATCCGCCCGCTGGGGTTCACCAACTTCGAGGTCACCATGGTGCTGGAGCCGGTGGTGCGGTACCCGGGACTGTGATCACCTACCGCTCTGACCGATGTTGCCGGCGACCTCGGCCATCCTGGCGCTCATGCGGCGGTCGAACGATTGCGTCGAAACGACCCAGAAGTTGCGGGTCAGGGCGCCGGCCTCCAGCACCAGCTGGTTGCTGCGGCGGTGCATCTCGGTCTGCCTGGGCGAGAACGCCCTGGTGCCGTACTGCACTACTATCGTCGGCTCTCCCGGCAGCCGGGCCAGGGACAGATGGGCGCCGAACTCGGCTACGCTGCGCGAGTCCTCCTCCGACGAGGCGGCCCAGTCGGCCTCCCACACCAGCACCGTATGCGTGTGGCCCTCCTCGCTGGAAAGGGTTACCTCTTGGATCAGGGATCGCAGGAACGCCTCGGGGTCGAAGCGGCCGGACGCGCGCATGATGGAACAGGACGGCTGTACGCTGAGGCGGCCTTCCTCCACCGCCGCGTCGAGAATGGCGTTGCGGAACACCGGCCTCTCCCAGCTGTCGGTGAGGAGGACCATCTTGTCGCCCTCGCCCATCCATCGGAGCAGGTCCAGCAGCACCCTGGCCTGCTCGATGTCGGAACGATGTAGATTGGCGACCTGGTCGCCCCGCCTCAGCTCATCGGTCCATCGCTTCGATCTGATCGCCTCTCCGCCCCCATGGGCGAGGAGCCTTACAAAGATTGGCGTCCGACGTCAACGCTTCGGGATGACGTGGGCGGTGGCCGAGTTCACCGCCTTGCGCGATTCCACCTTCTCCGTCCCCAGGATCTTCTCGGCCCGCCGGTCCACCTCGTCCCAGTTCACCACGTCCCAGAACGCCTTGTTGTACTTCGCCTTCTCGTTGCGATAGTCGAGGTAGTAGGCATGCTCCCACACGTCCAGGACCATGAGGACGCGGAAGCCTGGTATGGAGTACAGGTGGTGGTCCTTCACCTGCATCAGCATCGGCCTGTCGGTCTGCATGCACATGACCAGCACCGCCCAGCCAGATGACTCGACGGAGTTGGCGACCTCGGTGAACTCCTGCTTGAAGCGCTCGAACGATCCGAACTCCTGCTCCAGCAGATCGGCGATGGTCCCACCCGGTTTGCCGCCGCCTCCGGAGCTGGCCGGGGCCATGTTGGACCAGTACAGCTGGTGAAGATAGTGGCCTCCCGCGTTGAACGCCAGCGCCTGGGTGTCGCACTTCATCGGACCCATGGTGCCGTCCACCCGCGCCTTGTCCAGCTTCTCCAGCAGGGCATTGGCCTGGTTGACATACTTCTGGTGGTGCCCGTCGTGGTGCACCCTGAGCAACTGCTCAGAGATGAAAGGGGCGAGATCACCGTATCCATAGGGGAGCGCTGGGAGAGAGTAGAAGCCTTTGCTTTCCGACATGATATCGCTGTGATTTTCCGAACCCCCGGTATATCTTTGTTTGTACCCGCTTCTGACGAGCAATAAATACCAAGCGTTCCGAACGGAAAACGTCTATGTCTAGAGAGGCTGGGCATCCCAGCGACCTGACCGATGAAGCCGAGCTGATATCCAACGAGGACATCCTGACGCTCGAGGCCGCAGAGGTGTTGAAGCGGCTGGACGTTACCGTGGAGCACGGGTTGAGCAGCGAAGAGGCCTCGGTGAGGCTCGAGCATTATGGAACCAATGAGGTCGCCGGGAAGAAACAGAAGCACAGCATTGTACGCTTCCTATCATATTTTCGCGACCCCCTCGTGCTCGTCCTGCTCTTCGCAGGCACGGTGACCCTCTTCACCGGTGATGCGACGAGCTCCTCGATCATATTCATCATCGTCCTGCTCAGCACCATCCTACGCTTCATCCAGGAGAATAGGGCGGAGAACGCATCGAAGGAGCTTGCCAGCCGCGTCTCGACCAACGCGACCCTGACCAGGAACGGTTCCAGGGTCGAGCTCCCCATCGCCCAGATCGCCCCGGGGGACATCGTCCACCTGGGTGCGGGAGACATAGTCCCAGCAGGGCTGAGGGTTGTCAGCAGCAAGGACCTGTTCATCAATCAGTCCGCCCTTACTGGTGAGTCCGTGGCCGCAGAGAAGGGCCCCCGGCCTCTCACGCCAGAAAAGGCGGGCGACGACACGCAGTGGACCGATTACCTTTTCATGGGCACATCGGTGGTCAACGGGACCGCGACCGGCGTGGCCGTGAGGACGGGAAGGCACACCCGATATGCCGATATTGTGAAGCACCTCGTGGCCAGGCGCCCCCCGACGGAGTTCGAGCGTGCGTCCACCCGCTTCGGTTACCTCATAATGAGAGTGACCATTGCCCTGGTGATCTTCGTTTTCGTCGTCAACATGTTGAACCACCGCGGCATCCTCGATTCCCTCTTGTTCTCGGTCGCCCTCGCGGTCGGCCTGACGCCGGAACTCCTTCCCATGATCCTCACCATCAATCTATCCAAGGGTGCGATGGACATGAGCAAGAAAGGGGTGATCGTAAAACGGCTCGAGTCTATCCAGAACTACGGGAGCATGGATGTCCTGTGCACGGACAAGACCGGAACGCTCACCGAGGACCACGTCGCGTTGGTTCAGTATGTGGGTCCAGACGGCGCCCCCGACGACAAGGTGCTGGCGCTCTCCTACATCAACAGCAACTTCGAGACCGGACTGCGGAGCCCCCTCGACAAGGCCATCCTGGACCACGGGAAGGTCGATATAAGTGATTACTCGCTGCTCGAGGAAATCCCCTTCGACTTCGAAAGGAGAAGGGTATCCGTCATCGTCAGGTCCTCCAGCGGGACGATCATGGTGACCAAGGGCGCGCCCGAGAGCATGATGGATATCTCTTCGACCTTCGAGACCCGGGGGAAGCAGTCCGGAACGTTGAGCTCATCCGCACGCAGTGGGATCATGGAACAGTATGAACAGATGAGCGCTGACGGTCTGCGTCTCCTTGGTGTCGCCTACAAACCCGTCGGCGATCGCGATGATTATGGGCGAGAGGACGAGAAGGAGATGATATTCGTTGGGTTCGTTGCGTTCCTGGACCCTCCCAAGCAGAGCGCCCGTGAAGCCCTGGGGATGCTCCATGGATCCAGCATCGAGCTCAAGGTCATCACCGGGGACAGCGAGATGGTCACCAAGAAGGTGTGCCGGGAGCTGGGCTTCAGCATCACCGGCATCGTTCTCGGCAAGGACCTGGTGAACAAGAGCTCCGAGGACATGCGCGATCTGGTCGAGAAGAACAACATCTTCGCCAGGGTCAACCCCGGCCAGAAGAACGACATCATCATGGCCTTGAAGTCGAACGGGCACGTCGTTGGCTACCTCGGCGATGGGGTTAACGACGCGCCCTCCATCCGGGCCGCGGATGTCGGCATATCCGTGGACAACGCCGTGGATGTGGCAAAGGAGGCCGCGGATATAATCCTCCTCAAGAACGATCTCCGGGTGCTCGAAGAGGGAGTGCTGGAGGGGAGGCGGACCTTTGGCAACACCATGAAGTATATCCAGATGGGCATAAGCTCCAACTTCGGGAACATGTTCTCGGCAGCGGCGGCCTCCCTCTTCCTACCATTCCTGCCCATGCTCCCGGTCCAGATCTTGCTCAACAACCTGCTCTACGACCTCTCCGAGGCGGCCATCCCCACCGATAGAGTGGACTCGGAATACATGTCGGGAGCAAAGCGAATGGACATCAGGTTCATCAGGGACTTCATGATCTTCTTCGGTCCGATCAGCTCACTGTTCGACATCCTGACGTTCTTGGTGCTCCTATTCTACTTTCATGCCGATGCCGGCTTCTTCCAGACCGCATGGTTCGTCGAATCGATCACCACCCAGACGCTGGTCATATTCTCCATACGGACCTCCCGGACACCATTTTTCCGGAGCAGGCCGAGCACGGCTCTGGTGGCGAGCAGCCTGGCGGTGGTGCTTTTCGCCCTGCTCGCCCCCTTCAGCGCCCTGGCCGGTCCGTTCCAGTTCGTTCACCTGCCGATGGAGTTCTACGCCATCCTGGCGCTCTTCGCGCTAGCCTACCTTGGCCTAGTGGAGCTGCTGAAAACCCTGTTCTACCGCAGCCGCATCTTGAACCCGGGTAGGATCGGAGTGCCTACATGACCGCACAGCTCAGAGCTTCTTGTGGCAGAGCCACCAGTCCAGGCACGCATCGCCCATCTGCTTCTTGCGGTCCTTGGCGCCCTTCTCATCCTTGGGAGAGGGAACGATGACCTCATCGCCGAACAGGTCGTTCTTGGGCCAGCCCTCAGGGGTCGAGACCTTGTTGTTGTCGCTGGTCTGCAGCGCCTTCACCGCGCGGAGGATCTCGTCCACGCTGCGGCCGATCTCCTGCGGGTAGTAGAGCATTAGGCGGAGCTTTCCCTCCGGATCGACGATGTACACCGAGCGGACGGTGTTGCTGCCCTTTCCAGGGTGGATGGAGCCGAGCTTGATGGCCGCGGTGCCGAGTCCGTCGGCGATGACCGGGAACGGGACCTCGACGTTCATCTTCTCGTTGATCCACTCCACCCACTTGAGGTGCGAGTTCAGCTGGTCCACGGAGTGGCCGATGAGCTCGCAGCCCAGTGCCTTGAACTGGTCCGCCCGCTTCGTGAACGCATAGAACTCGGTGGTGCACACCGGAGTGAAGTCGCCGGGATGGCTGAACAGCACGAACCACTTGCCCTTCATGTCGCCGGGAAGGCTCATGGGGCCGTGGGTGGTCTGCACGTTCATCTCCGGGAAGGGGTCTCCCAAAAGGGGCGTGGCCCTCTGGATGGTCTGCGGTTCTTGGTTCATTTATGCGCCTCTGTGTTATGAGGTGCGCGTCCTGACTTAATGATTCCTCCGGAATCCGCTGCCGCGGCGGGCCATGATGAATTATATACGGTCGCGCGCCGTTGACAAGGTTCGTATGCTGGCCGAGGAGCGGGGCGGGAAGAGATACAAGTGGACAGTGCTGCTCATCGCGTCCATCGGCTCCCTCATGGGGCCGCTCGACTCGACCATAGTCAGTGTCACGCTGCCGACCATATCACACGAGCTGGGGATGGACTACTCCACGTCGGTGTGGGTGCCGACAGCGTATCTGGCGGTCACCGCCGCGCTGCTGCTGACCATGGGCCGCCTGTCCGACGTACGGGGGCTGAAGCCCATCTATGTCGCCGGCTTCGGCCTGTTCGCGCTCGGCTCGCTGCTGTGTTCGCTATCGCAGAACGGAGAGCAGATGATCCTCTTCCGCGGCCTGCAGGGGATCGGCGCGGCGGCTCTCATGGCCACCGCCACCGCTCTGGTGACCGACGCGTTCCCTCCCCAGGAGCGGGGCAAGGCGCTGGGCATCAATGCCATGTCGGTGTACATCGGCCTCTCCCTCGGTCCTCCGCTGGGCGCCTTCCTCACCGGAACGCTGGGATGGCGCTCCATCTTCTGGGTGAACATACCGATCGCCACCACAGTCATCATCCTGGCGCAGTGGAAGATAGCGAAGCCTTCCCGGCCCCGGCCGGATACGCGCTTCGACCTGGCCGGCGCCTCGTCCTTCGCCACCGGCCTGGTGGCCTTCCTGATCGCGCTCACCTTCGGGGAGTCGTGGGGATGGACATCGGCGTTCACGCTGGGCCTCATCATCCTGGCAGTTGCGATGTTCACCACCTTCGTCATAACCGAAGGCAGGCTGGGCAAGTGCGCGATGTTCCAGCTGGACCTGGTGACGCGGAACCGCCTGTTCGCCGCCGCGAACCTCTCAGCCCTGTTGAACTACACCGCCTACTTCGGCGTCTCGTTCATCCTCTCGTTCTACCTGCAGCGGGTGCTGGGCATGGACCTCTACACCACCGGCCTGGTCCTTCTATCGATGCCGCTCGTGATGAGCGTCCTGTCACCGATCAGCGGATGGATGTCCGACCGGGTGGGCTCCCGCGCGCTTGCATCGGCAGGAATGTTCATCATGGCCGCCGGCCTGCTGCTGATGAGCACCCTTACCGCGACATCGTCGGCAGCCGAGGTTGTGGCCTGGTTCGTCATTCTCGGCGTGGGCATGGGCCTGTTCTCCTCGCCCAACACCAGCGCCATCATGGGATGCGTGGAGGGCGACCGGCTGGGAGTGGCGTCGGGAACGCTGTCGACCATGCGCACGGTGGGCCAGAGCATGAGCCTGGCCATCATGGGCGCGCTCATCGCCACCGCCTCGTCCACCGAGCTGGTGTCGGCGCTGTTCATGGGGGCGCCCCTTCCGCCTGGCACCGCCGACGAGGACTTCATTCGAGGAATGGCGCTGGCGTTCAAGGTGTCGGCCGG
>ENA-UOOE01000498-UOOE01000498.1-fermentation-metagenome-genome-assembly--contig:-NODE-498-length-38671-cov-7.182282_pt1 | contig 38671 bp, 55 predicted proteins | sample MGYA00245776_ERZ724021 | MGnify/ENA primary metagenome ERZ724021 (study PRJEB28704, sample SAMN03018321) | fermentation metagenome | biome: anthropogenic terrestrial biome; feature: soil; material... | reverse complement strand
TTCCCTAAGTAATTTTATTAGCGTTTTTTCACTTACACCTAAAAATTCTACGGCTCGTTCAACATTTAATATATTATTGTCCATGTATTTTCACCTCATGTATATTATAGCAAAGTCTCTTTTTAATACAATATATAAATGAATATAATATGAAATTAATTGTATATGCTATACATTTAGATGTAATTAACAGCAAAATATTTATTTAAGCAATAACAAAAGCTCTGCATGAGTTTATTTTTAGTGAACCTGTGCATTTACTAACTTGATTGCACAAAAATATATGAAGATGAAAATAAAGCATGGAGGACGGTTTACAAACCAAATCCTACATGCTTTACTAAAAGGTATCTTTATTGTGGCCATAATTTTTTACTATTAATTATTCTACCGTAACTGATTTGGCCAAGTTCCTAGGCTTATCCACATCGCAGCCTTTCTTTATAGAAATATAATATGCTAAAAGCTGCAGAGGAATTACGGAAAGCACTGGTGCAAATATATCATTTACTTTTGGCAAATACATTACAGAATCAACTGCCTTGCCAACTTCATCACTACCTTCAAAAGCAAAAGCCAATACATTAGCTCCTCTTGTAGTTACTTCCTTAATATTACTTATCATCTTCTCAACTAAAGCTTCCTGAGTAGCTCCTACAATTACTACAGTTCCGTCCTCAATAAGAGCTATAGGTCCATGCTTTAATTCTCCACCAGCATAAGCTTCGGAATGAATATAGGATATTTCCTTAAGCTTTAAAGAACCTTCTAGTGCAACGGCATAATCCAATCCTCTTCCAAGGAAAAATACATCCTGCTCTTTATAAATCTTTTCTGCAGCCTCCTGTATAATGTCCTTATTTGAAAGAACTTTTTCTGCCTTAATAGGAAGTGTAAGCATCTCTTTTTTTAGTTCTTCCATCTTTTCTTCACTTATAGTTCCCTTATTTTGTGCAAAGAACAATGCAATTATATACATTGCAATAAGCTGGGTTACATAAGCTTTTGTGGATGCAACTGCTATTTCAGGTCCAGCCCAAGTGTACAGCACATCATCTGCTTCTCTAGATACAGAACTTCCCACTACATTTGTTACAGCTATTACTCTAGCACCTTGTGCTTTTGCTTCTCTCAAAGCTGCTAAAGTGTCTGCTGTTTCTCCAGACTGACTTATAATTATCATAAGTGTTTTTTCGTCTATTATAGGATTTCTATACCTAAACTCTGAAGCAATATCTACTTCTACAGGCATTCTAACCAATTTTTCTATTACATATTTCCCAACTATTCCTGCATGATAAGCAGTTCCACATGCTACTATATATATTTTATTTATATTTTCAATTTGCTCTTTAGTTATCTTTATATCATCTAATGCTATAGGTTTTCCAGGCATAATTCTTGATGTCATTGTATCTTTGATTGCCTTTGGCTGTTCGTGTATTTCTTTCATCATAAAATGATCAAATCCACCCTTTTCAGCCGCATTTGCACTCCAGGTAACGTGGTATACATCCTTCTTTATTTCCTTTTTATCTTCTGATAAAAGTTTTACACCGTCTTTAGTTATGATAACAAATTCATTGTCATTTAAAAGATATATATCTCTAGTGTGGTTTAATACAGCAGGTATATCTGACGCTATATAATATTCATCTTTTCCAAGTCCTACTATAAGAGGGCTGTCCTTTCTTACTGCTACTAATTTTCCAGGTTCTTTTGAACAGATAACTCCTACAGCATAACTTCCCTTTATCTTAGATATTGCACGCATAACTGCTTCAACTATATCACCTTTATAAAAATATTCTATAAGCTGTGGAATAACTTCAGTATCAGTTTCAGATACAAATTTGTATCCCTTTGAAGTGAGCCATTCTCTAATTTGTACATAATTTTCTATTATACCATTATGAACTACACTTATAGTTCCATCCTGGCTGTTATGGGGATGAGCATTTAGATCAGATGGTTTTCCATGAGTTGCCCACCTTGTGTGTCCTATACCTACTATTCCTTTTAGCGGATGTTCTGACAATTTATTTTCAAGGTTTTTAAGCCTTCCTTTACATTTTACTACATTGATGTGATCCTTATCTATTATGGCAACACCTGCAGAGTCATAACCTCTATACTCAAGTTTACTAAGCCCTTCAACCAAAATAGATGATGCTTGCTTTTTTCCAACAAATCCAACAATTCCGCACATAATTAATTCTTCCTTTCAAATTTTAATATAATAGATCATCATTTACCTATAAAGCATTAAGGTTTTATCAATAAAAAATTTATAAGCAAATAAAACCTGCCATTGTTGTTAAAATATTACAGGTAAATATATTTTTTGGAATCATAATTTTTGATTCCTATTTAAAGGTTTTAACACCAAACTGATGTTGTATCAGAAATCACTTCCTGGTTTTATCAGTTGTTAACGGTAGTGCGATACCGTGGGGCACCCGCCGAAGATTCGATACTCCCCATCCTCGTCAGCTCAAAGTGTTATTTAATCTAAGCTTTGAGCTCTGGCGCTTTATATCTACATTTTGCTTAAATCCAATCACCTTCTTTCTAAAATATAACAGTATTAAAAACCTATCAATACATTATATTCTTTAATCTTATTTTATGTCAACCAGATAACTAAAATTAACTTTTTGTTCTTATTTTCATATTACGAAATTCAAATTTATTATATAATCTCAAAATTGTAAATATATAAAAGCCTCATAAATAAACCGCCTTTAAATTTTACTTTAAAGGCGGTTTTTTTAACTGTGTTTTTTAAACACTATTAAATCATCTTCTAATTTATCCTGATTTCCAAGTGTATCATAATGTCTTTGTAAAACTCCTGTAAGCTCCCAATCTTCCTTACCGTACTTATTTAACTTCTCTTCTAAGTTTAAATTATCAGTTGAATTTAAAAAACGCTTCACTGTAAATATTCTATATTGCCACGACATTAGACTCACTCCTCTAATAATTTATATCTCAATTATTAGAGTGTCCAATTTTTATTATATTTAAAACATTTAATTTTTACAAGTAACAATGCACTGTCAAATTAAATTGCAGTACATTTGCATATTTTTAATTTACTTTTGATTCAATAAGTTTGGCTAAATTATGGGCAATTTTATCTATCTGACTTTGATTTTGACCTTCCAGCATAACTCTTACTAAAGGTTCTGTTCCCGAAGGTCTTATAAGCACTCTTCCACAACCATCTAATTTTTCTTCTATCTTCTTTATCTCAAATATTATTTCCTCATCTTCTTCAAATATATTCTTTTTATTATTGGGGACCTTAGCATTTACAAGTACTTGAGGTAAATTTTTCATCATAGAAGCACATTCAGATAATTTCTTTCCAGTCTTTTTTACTATAGAAGCTATTTGCAGTGCTGTTACAAGTCCATCTCCTGTAGTATTATAGTCCAGCATAATTATATGCCCTGACTGTTCCCCACCTAATTTATAGCCTTGTTTTTTCATCTCTTCAAGCACATATCTGTCTCCAACTTTAGTTTTTACAGTACTCATTTTCTCCTTTTTCAATGCTATATCAAGTCCAAGATTACTCATTACAGTAACTACTACCACATTTTTATACAGTTTTCCTTCATCTTTTAAATGCTTTCCTATTATAGCCATTATAAAATCTCCATTTATGAGATTTCCATTTTCGTCAACTGCAAGACATCGATCTGCATCTCCATCAAAGGCTAGTCCTAAATCGTAGCCTTCTTTTACTACAGTTTTCATAAGTTCTTCAGGATGGGTTGAACCACATTCTCTATTTATATTTATTCCATCAGGCTCATTATTTATAACTTTCACTTCCGCTCCCAATTCCTCAAAAGCTTTCACAGAAGTTACGTAAGATGCTCCATTTGCACAATCTAAAACTACTTTTAATCCTTTTAAATCTATATCTATAGTGGATTTTGCAAATTCTATATATTCTTTCAATGCTTCTCCTGTTTCCACTATTTTTCTTCCAATTTCGGCTCCAATAGGCATAGACACATCTTTAAAATCATTTTCAATTACTTCCTGTATTCTATCTTCTAATTCATCTGAAAGTTTATATCCCTCACTGTTAAAAAATTTTATTCCATTATATTCTACAGGATTATGGGAAGCAGATATAACTACCCCTGCATCCATTCGATATTTTCTGGTCAAATAGGCAACTGCTGGAGTTGGTATTACGCCTACACAAACAGCTTCTGCTCCTACAGAAAGTATGCCCGAAACTAGAGCACTTTCCAGCATATCTCCAGATATTCTTGTATCCATTCCAACTAATATCTTTGGTTTATGTGCCTTTTCTGTAAGCACATATGCCCCTGCCCGTCCTAATTTATATGCTAGTTCTGCAGTCAACTCCTTGTTTGCAATTCCTCTTACTCCATCCGTTCCAAACATTCTCTGCATATTATTAATACCTCGCTTATTAAAAGTTAATTTTTCTATAGGTTATCACACTAAATCTAAAATCTGTGTTCGTCTCTTACATTGAAAATATTCATCTTATATTATATTACATAAAAAATCTTTCCACAACGCAATTTTTAGCAAGCTAAATTTACTTAGTGGACAGTGACAAGTGACAAGTGACAAGTTCTAAGTGACAAATAAATGAGGATTTTTTTCCGTTTTACTACAAAAAATCTTTAATTAAATTTTTGATAGCTCGTTTCGCTAAAGCGAAACATTGCTGATTTATAAATTTAAAGATTTTTGCGATAGCAAAAATCAACCTTAACTTGTCACTTGTCACTAACTTATCACTTGTCACTAAAAATGTTCCTTCGCAATATTTTTTTATTAAGTGAAAATTTTATATATGCTAAAGTTGAGTTAATTACATTTATAAAAGTGGACTGTATTTTTGTATTACACTCTCTGCAGTTTTTAATCCATCCACTGCAGCTGATATTATACCTCCTGCAAAACCTGCACCTTCTCCACAAGGATATAATCCTTCTAAAGACACACTTTCCAAATTACTATTTCTCATAATTCTTATTGGAGATGAAGTTCTACTTTCAATTGCTGTCATTACACCATCACCTTCAGAAAATCCTTTTATTTTTTTTTCAAAATCAATAAATCCTTCTTTTAATGCAGATGCAACTGCTGGCGGCAAACACTTTCTAAGATCTCTAAATTCATATCCCGGTTTGTAAGTAGGTTTCACCTCTCCCACTTTATTGGAAACTGTATCATTTAAAAAATCTTTAATTAACTGTACTGGAGCAGCATAATTCCCTCCTCCTAACTTATAAGCCAAGTTCTCATAATGTCTCTGAAATTCCATTCCTTTTAGAGGAGAATTTCCTTCAAAATCCTTTTCTCCTACAGTTACAACTACTGCAGAATTTGCATTTTCAAAATCTCTTTTATAGTAACTCATTCCATTTGTTACAATCCTATTTTCCTCTGAAGCTGCCGCAATTACTTCCCCTCCAGGGCACATGCAAAAACTGTAGACTCCCCTTCCCTCTTTACTGTTATAAGTCAGCCTATAATCTGCATCCTTTAATTTAGGATGATCTGCAAATTTTCCATATTGGTTTACATTTATCATATGCTGGGAATGTTCTACTCTAACTCCTATAGCAAATGCTTTAGGTTCTACCACAACATCTTTTTTTAATATCATTTCATAGGTATCTCTTGCACTATGTCCTATAGCTAATATTAAATTATCACAGCCTATCTGGTTTTCATTTACTACTACTGCCTTTAATCTTTTATGCTCTATTATTAAATTCTCTAATTTATTATTAAATAGTATATCTCCGCCTAATTCAATTATTCTATTTCTTATATTTTTTACGATTATTTTCAAATTATCCGTTCCTAAATGGGGCTTTCCATTATAAATAATCTCTTCTGGAGCTCCATACTTTACAAAAGTTTTTAATATAAATTGACATCTCTCATCTTTTATCCTGGTAGTTAATTTTCCGTCTGAAAATGTTCCTGCCCCACCTTCTCCAAACTGTATATTGGATTCTAAATTCAACTTTCCACTTTTCCAGAATTTATCTACCGTTTTTGTTCTATCTTCAACTTTTTGTCCCCGTTCTATTATGATTGGCCTATAACCATTTTCCGCTAGCAAGAGACCTGCAAACATACCTGCAGGTCCCATGCCAACAACTATAGGTCGATATTTCATCTTTTTTGTACCTAAAACTAATTTTTCTTTTACTATCTCTTCTTCTATATTTATATTCCTGTCTTTAATTTTTGATACAACTTTTCTTTCTGCGTCACAAGTTAATTCAACAGAATAATTAAATCTTATATTATTTTTTCTTCTAGCATCTAAGGATTCTCGAAGTATTTTAAACTCTTTAATATCCTTCTCACTTATTTTAAGTTTTCTAGCAGCTTTGTTTTTTAATTCATCTATACTTTCATCTATATCTATGCTTAAACTATTTATTCTAATTGCCATTTTGTGCCTCCGATGTTTTTTTCTTAATTTCTATGCTAACTTTTTGTGGGTCTTGTGATACTAAAGATACCGCCTGGGGCATAGATACAACTACATTTACTGTATAGGTCCCTTCCGATAGAGAGCTTGCATCCACAAAACAATTTATACTATTTTCATTTATACTATCTATATTATTAGTAGTTCCACTAAATACTGCAAATACACTGTTACTACTTAAATTTGCTGTATACCCAGTATTTAAATTTCTAACCTGTATATTCAAATTCAGTGTCTTCTGTCCACTTTTATCAGAAGAAGATGCAGCCTCATTATTTAGGTTTACTTTTAATTCTACCCTACCTGTGTTATTAACTAATTGTACCCCTTTAGGTACTACTAGCTTAACTTCTATACTACCTGAACTACCAATTTTACTTAAATCAACTGGCTCTGTATCCAAACTACTTATATTCTTTATTATATCTTCATCTCCGGACACATCTACTTTATCTGGATTACTTACTATTGAACTAACAACTAATCCATTTCCTGTATTTCCTTGAATTTTTGCATTTACAGGTACAGTCTTTACTTTTCTTATGGGTATAGTAACTTTAATGGAGGATGGACTTATTTTAACATTTTTTACAATACTTCCAAATGAATCCTGAGCCTGAAGGTTAACAGACGTATTTACATCACTTTGAGCATATTTTATATCACAGGTAGCTGCAGCATATTTTACACTATTTACTGCATCTGCTGCTCCACTTATCTCAACTTTTTCTGTATTCAATATAGGATCTAAGGCATAATATCCTTCTTTTAGTTTGCCTCCTACTCCTATTCTTACAGGCACACTTTTATTTTTTAATTCATCAAGCTGTATCTTTATCCACAAATTTTCATTGTTTACTATACTTATATTATCAGGACTTTTCTTTACTTCTACAGGTATATTATTTTGACCTTTTTTCATAACATAAGCATTTAAATCTAATTGCAGTTTAAAATCTGATGATTTTACTGAATATACATTAGAAGCATTTCCTTTTATTAGAAGAGATATAGTAGGTGACTGATCATCTATTTGTACAAGTTTTGATTGAGCAAGTGCATCTTTATTTACTATAGTAACAGGTACCACAATCTTTCTTTCCCTCATAGGATCTTCTACGTTAAATATATATAACCATAGAATAAATGACGCTATTACGCAGCATATTTTTACTAAGATTTGGTTCCTTTTATTTTTTCTTTCCACCCAATCACCTTCTCTCTCCATGTACTCTTTTTCTTAAATCTATTTTTAATTATATTTATAAGAACTTTTTTTAATCTATCCTTTGTATAATTCCTTGTAATCTTTCCATTCATGGCAAGAGAAATAGTACCAGTCTCTTCTGAAATTACTATGATAAGTGCATCAGAATTCTCTGATATTCCAATTGCAGCTCTATGTCTTGTGCCTAATTTTTTGTTTAAATCGTTATTACTAGTAAGCGGCAAAAAACACCCTGCTGAAACTATTCTATTATTTCTTATTATAGTTGCCCCATCATGCAGTGGAGTATTTACTACAAATATGTTTTCTAGAAGTGCAGATGATACCAAAGCATCCAGCTTAGTGCCTGTATTTATTATATCTCCAAGTCCGGTAACTTGTTCTATTACAATAAGTGCCCCTGTTTTGCTTTCAGATAAATTGCCTGCTGAATTTACAATTTCTGTAATAACCTTTTCCATGACCTCTTCATCTTCTAAAATATGCTTGTCATTGAAAGCTGTTCTTCCTAAATGTTCAAGTGCTCGACGAATTTCTGGTTGAAATATAATGACAATAGAAAGAACACCTATGGTCAAAGTCTTGGTAAGTATCCAGTTGAGCATAGTTAAATTAAAAAAGTTACTTATGGGTATAAGAAATATTATAAGTATAATTCCCTTTAAAAGCTGTTCAGCTCTAGTTTCTTTTATAAGCATATATCCTTTATAAAGTATATATGATACTACTAATATGTCCATAACTGATGATATACTTATATTTCTTATTGAGTTAGCTATTATTTGCAATAATTCCAACCATCTCACCACCCCCCATAAAAATATCTATTTAAATTATACACTATTTGATATTGTTTATATCACGTAATAGATTATTTTATAAAATTTTAATAAATACATTTTTATTGTATTTTATTTTTTCATATGGGTACAATATCATTAGCCTAAGTTTTACTAAAAACGCGGGGAAACCAGTAACCTTGGGGTGAATCGTATTTTACGTAGGTTATGCCTTTACCGAACCCGTCAGCTAACCCCGTTGGTAATAAGGAGAGGATTAGATTGAAAAAACTTTTTTGTTTAATACTTTTTTCTTTGCTGTTACTTATGCCTTTTTCTAAAGTAACTGCAAATAATTTTGACAGTTCCACTTCGAATTTATTTAATGGGCAGGAAGAAGTCGTGCAAGTGTTTAATTACTCTAATCAAAAGATATATATAACTCAAAATGATGTGGATTTAATGGCCAAAGTTGTTTACGCTGAAAGCAATTCAGAACCATTTGAAGGCCAGGTAGCAGTAGCTTCCGTAATACTAAACAGATTAAAATACCCTGAGTTTCCAAAGACAGTAGAAGGTGTTATAAAACAAAGGGGTGCTTTTTCCTGTGTTAGAAATGGTACTGTAAATGCATATCCAAATGAAACCAGTTACAATGCAGTTTCTCAGGCTTTAAAGGGCATAGATCCTTCAGATAAATCTACTTTCTTCTATAATCCCAAAATAGCCACATCTCAATGGATGAAAAACATAGATAAAAAAAATATGAAAACCATAGGAAATCACGTATTTTTTGGGGCTAATTAAAAACTCCCTCCTCATCTTTTAATAGATGAGGAGGGAGTTTTTAATCTACTTTTTATCAATATAAACGACAGCATTTAATGCCGCAACTTGTCCTTGACCTGCGGCTTTCATATATTGATAAGGTCTTCCCACACAATCTCCTGCTGCAAAGCAACCTTCGATATTAGTCTTCATATTCATATCTACTTTTATATGTCCATTTTCCATAATAAGTCCCGGCACCAATTTATCTGGTGCTATACTATCTTTTATAACAAACACTCCATCTGTAACTATTTCTCTGTTTTTCAAAATAACCTTCTCTACTTTATTTTCTCCAGATATCTCTATAACTTCATCCCTTACTATTTCTATATTTTCATTTAAATTTAAGCTTTCTGTATACATTGGTATATAGTATGTTTTTTTAGCAAGTTCATTTACATAGTCAGCTTCCGCTTCAGCTTCTCTACTGTACCCTATTATGGTAACAACCTTTCCTCTATAAAGAGGTGCATCACAGGTAGCACAATATCCAACTCCCTTACCTAGGAATTCTTCTTCCCCTTGTAATGCTTTTGTATATTCCATGCCAGTTGCCAATATAACTGATCTTGCTTCGTACATTTTTTGATTTACAGCAACACCAAAATACTGCCCCATAGCATATATAGTATTTATTCTTTCATAAGTTATGTTTATCCCCATACTTGCTACATGTTGTTGAAATTTACCTTTTAATTGTATTCCTGTTATACCAGGAAGCCCCAGGTAATTATCTATTTTAGGTGCTTTTATCAATTTACCACTAAGATCACTGCTTCCAAAAATAATTATATTCTTATTTCTTATTTTTGCATTAACTGCTGCTGACAACCCAGCAGGACCGCTGCCTATTATAGCAATATCATATCTAGTACTCACTCTACCACCTCCAGTTTTTATTTTCCAGTTCCATAGTTAAAATGACAAATTAACTAAGCTGTCAATTTGTCATTTTAATACATAAACAGAGTTCTTGGCATCAAACGGAGTTTTAACTCCATCTGATGGTTAGAAATCGTTATCCAGGGACGTAGCCACTCTTACTCCCACTTGGATAAGTGGGAGTATTAGAGCGGCTAGTCATCGGATAAATATAATTTAAACTATATATGTTTTTCTAAAGTATCTTTTATTACATCTTTTGGTCTGAATCCAACAAATTTATCTACCATACTTCCATCTTTAAATACCATTACAGTTGGAATACTTGCAATTTTAAATTGAGCTGCTGTAACAGGATTTTCATCTACATTTAACTTAAAGAATTTTGCTCTTCCCTTCAGCTCGTCTGAAACTTCTTCTATTACAGGAGAAAGCATTTTGCATGGTCCACACCATGAAGCCCAGAAATCCACAACTACAGGAGTAGGTTCATTTTCAATTGATTGTGAAAAATTTTGATCTTTTATTTCCTCTACCATTATTTGCCTCCTCATACCCCATAGGGGTATTACTTTAATTATATTTTATAATATATTATCTACTAGGTCAACGTTTTTAGTCTATAAATTTAGTGAAAAAATAAAAATTTTATCCATTTACCAAATTACTTATTATAGAATTATTGTAAATTGAATTAGGATATTTATCTACCAATTGTTGGGCATATTTTTTTGATTGTGCCTTATCTATATCTTTATATATAATAGCAAGTCTGTATAGTACAGTTTCTTCATAATCCCCATCAGAAAAGCTTTTATCATATTGAACATAATAATTTATAGCACTTTCTACATCTCCTGAGGAATCTAAAGCTGTGGCAAGCATATATATTATATCTTCGTAGAGATAATTTTCACTTCCAAACTCATAAGCTTTTGTCAAATAAGCTTTGGCATTATTATAATCTTTGCTATTTAAATAATTTCCCCCCAATTTGTAAAAATAGTCAGAACCTTCTTCTTCTAAGAGCTTCGAGCCTTCTGAGATAAGTACCCTTTCATTTGTACTTAATTGTTTATCTTTCCACTTTTTAATCTCTCTATATATAGAATCATAATCTTTATTCTGTATATAATTTTTAAAACTTTCTTGTGGAAAAACTTCTTTAGTAGTTTCAGTTTTTTGTTTAGTCTTATTATTTACACCTGAAGTCCTTTGTCCACTATTTTTAATAGCAGAAATTTTTACTTTTGGAGAACTTTTATTAAGCAAATTTTTATTTTTGACACCATTAAAAATTAATGCAATTAAAGCTACAGAACATATTACACTTGCTGAAATGCAAGCTATTTTCTTAAGTGGATATCTTTTCTTTACTACATTTAAATTTTGAAGCAATTTCATAGTTTTCTTAGCTTCATCATTATTTGCATCCACTTTTAGTACATTATTTAATTTTTCCAGTGCTTTTTTATATTCCCCTTTTTTTATATAGCAAAGGGCACTACAATTATTTACCTTAATATAGTTAAAGTCACTTTCAGAACATTGTTTCAATAACTCAAGTGCTTCATTTATTTTTAATTCTCTAATCAACTTTAAAGCCTCTACATATAAACTAAATCGAACATCATCTTCCTTTGAAGAGTTGAGATATTTTTCTGAAACTCCATCTCCATTAACTTGATGGTTCATTTTCCAAAGTCTTTGAGCTCCATCTAAATCACCCTTCAAATAAAATAGAAGTCCCTTAAGATTAATAGATGACCTATTTTTTATATTTAAAGATATACTCTCTTCACAAAGTTCTATTGCTTTATCTATATATCCATCATTGTATTTTTTTAGAGCCTTATTGTATATTTTTTGAGACTTATCCATTTATCGTATATACCACTTTCCCATTAGAATTTTTAACTTCCATCTTATTATTTGAATTTGTGCTAAAAGAATTTATAGTCCAATTCTCTACATGACACTTATTATATACATCATCGTCATATACATTGACTTTTAAATTCACAGTATTCCCATTTTTATCTGCAGAAATTATCTGCTGTTTTTTGCTTGGCATCTTTATCAAAATTTCGTTGTCTCCTGTATCTATATTTAGTATATAAAGATCTCCTCCTTTTGAAACAGATCCATTTGTATATCCTATAACTACCAACAAATTTTTGTCATCAGCCCATTCCAAATATTTTGGAGATAATTTATCGTTGCTTTCAATTTGAAAACTATAAACTTTTTGAGATCCTTTTATGATTATTTTTCCTGTACCTTCTTCTAAACCTTCGCTGCCTTTTCCCTCTATACAAGCATTGTAGCTGCCACTTTTATTACTTTTCCAGGAAGTATTAAAGCTAACTGTAGAATTATCATCCATTTCTTTTTTTATAAATTTTATTTCACTTGAATTTTTAATAGCAGTATAAGAAGTTTTAATTTTCTCTCTTGTTTTTTGAGTTTCTTTGTTATTATTATATGTATTGCTTGAATCCACTTTTTTACTATTAGTAGTACCGCTGCTTTGAGCGGAATTAGAGTTGTCTTTATTGCCAAAACAAGCTGTAAGTCCTAAAGTAAAAATAACCAATAATGAACACATTAAAAAGCTCAATTTCTTATTTTTCATTTGAAGTATATTCCTCCTCATATAAACAGAGTTTTTGGCTATGCAGTCTTAATATTTAATTAAATTATATCATAATAATTAGATACTAAAAACTACTGGTATGCTATTCTACCAGTAGTTTTTAGTATTACTTTTTCATTATAAGTTCTTTTGCCTTTAATATAGAGGAAGCACTCATGGAGAATTCATCTAATCCATATTCTACTAAAGTTTTAATGACATCGTTGATAGCACAAATATTATCTATTTAATTAAATTCTGAAATTGATTTGAGTCTTTTACAGGATTAAAATCTTTCTCTTCTCTAGCGATAGCCTTAATATCTGGCGACATATCTATAGCTATTTTTAAAAATTTAACTGTATTTTCAACGTCTCCCCGTCTGCCATATATACTAGCCTTTCCATAATAACTCCAAATATACTTTTCTATCTCCAAATCTTTATCATACCAATTAAGTGCATCATCGTATTTGCCATAAAGTTCATAAGCCAGGGCTTTATTGAACCTAGCGTACCCAAAATTAGGATTAATTTCAAGAGCTTTATCTATATTTTTCATACCTTCTTCATAGTTATTACTATAACATAATGCTATACCCTTTATATTATATGCCTTATAGAATTCCTTATCCTTACTTATAATTTCATCTGCTTTGGCAATAGTATCAGAATACTGCTTACTGCTAAAAAATTTTTCTGCTTCAGCATATTTTTTGTCTTCATCTTTTTCCCCATTTGCAGATTTTATAACAGAATTCTCCACTTTACTACTGCCAGAATTTTGTATAACGTTTTTATTTTTTTTATTCATATAGATGTCTTTTCCTATAAGGACTATGGAAAAGATACAAAGAACGCAAAATATTATCACTTTAGTCTTTAAAGAGAATTTCCCAAATATTTTTGAACTCATTCTTTTTCTATTTTTAAAAGCCATCTACTTCTCTCCCCCCTAAAAAACCTGATGAAGCTTATTCTTTATAATTTCTTTTCCTCTATCAGAATTTAAAAATTGCCAGGTAGACTTTGGAACAATTTTCTCTATTACATCCATTTTACCCATACGTAAAAGTTTCCTTATCTTGGAAGCACTTATATACTCTCCATTATACTTTTCTCTTTCAATTTCTACAACCTCTTACAAATATACTCTCCAAATATGCCGCTGTCTATTTCTTCATAAGCCTGTAATCTTTCATCTGCTTTTTTTATGAAATAATTGGGGAATGTGGCCTGAAATATAATATATTCCCCTCCTGGAATTATTTTAACGTTTTTTAAATCTTGTGTTCCTCTTTTCACCATAGCGTATCTATCAAGAAATGGAAAGTAAGATCTATCCTCCTCCACCAAAAATACTAAAACCTGATTACAGTTTTTAGTATTTTCCTACTCCAAACTCAAATTTATACTTTCAAGGAATAAATCGTACATAACTTCATCTATCCTTCCCTCTCTTAAAACTAAGATATAACTTTTCTAACTACATCAATTACAGTTCCATCTCTATAGGTATCTGCTGTAGGTGCACCAATAAATGCAGCATCTATATGTAAATCTCCACTTTCAATTGCCCTTGGTCTTCCGCCGTGAGTCATCATGATTGAAGGTTTCTTTGAATATCCCTTTGATATTGCTTCTGCTACTGGCCCCGATATATAATCTGCTATAATCTGAGTAACTACTCCATTTTTCATATGTTCTACCAGCGGCTCATGTATTGGAAATATACTGCTTGCTGCTACAGTTATATCCCTTATTCCTCTTTTTGCCAGGGCATATATCACATTGTTAAGTATAAAATCTCCATTTCTCAAATGGTGGTGAAATGATACAGTCATTCCATAAGTCAAATCTTCTGCTCCTAAGAGTACCTGCCTTTGCCGGTTTACTTATTTTCATAAAATGCTAACCTCCTTAAAATATGGATTATCCTGCATAATTGCAACATAATCCATATCAAATGTTTGCTACTAAAATTATATGAAACTACTTAGATTGATTTATAGAATCTAAGTAATCTTTTTGTCCTAACTCGTATAAATTATTACCCTCTGAATCTATTACTACAATTGCAGGTAAATCTTTTACTTCTAATTTTCTTATAGCTTCTGAATCCAAATCTTCATAAGCTACCACTTCTGCTTTCTTTATGGATTTTGATATAAGTGCTGCAGCCCCACCTATTGCAGCAAAATAAACAGCCTTATTCTTTTTCATGGATTCTATAACTTCTTTTGATCGAAGACCTTTTCCTATCATTCCCTTTAATCCTATATCAAGCAATCTTGGTGCAAATGGGTCCATTCTATAACTACTTGTTGGTCCAGCTGAACCTATTACATGACCTGGTTTTGCAGGGCTTGGTCCTGCATAATATATTATTATATCTTTTACATCTATAGGAAGTGATTTACCCTCATCTAATAACTGAACCAATCTCTTATGGGCAGCATCTCTAGCCGTATATATGGTTCCTGATATTAAAACACTATCCCCTGCTTTCAAAGTTTTAACCTTTTCTTCCGTTAACGGAGTAGTTATCTTTTTTTCCATATGCCTGCCGCTTAAATAAAACGGCTTTTCAACTCCTCTCTTAATTTCAACTTAAAATTTAATATTATAATTCTATTTCCTTATGTCTTGTAACATGGCAATTTATATTTACAGCTACAGGTAATCCTGCTATATGTGTAGGATAAGTCTCTATGTTTACTGCAAGAGCTGTAGTTTTTCCCCCTAGTCCCTGTGGTCCTATACCAAGAGAATTTATTTTGTCTAAAAGTTCATTTTCTAAATCTTCATAAAATTTATTTTTATTTCTCTCAGATAATGGTCTTACAAGAGCCTTCTTTGCAAGATTTGCAGCCCTATCAAAAGTTCCACCTATTCCAACTCCCACGACTATAGGAGGACATGGATTTGGTCCTGCATCTTTTACTACCTTTATTATAAAGTTCTTAACTCCTTCAAGACCATCTGCTGGTTTAAGCATTTTTATCTGACTCATATTTTCTGAACCAAATCCTTTAGGAGCGACTTTTATATTTAATTTATCCCCTGGAACTATTTCATAGTATATTACTGCAGGAGTATTATCTTTAGTATTAACTCTATTTATAGGGTCAGCTACTACAGATTTTCTCAAATATCCTTCTACATATCCTTGTTTTACCCCTTCGTTTATTGCATCTTCCAAACTTCCCCCTACTACATGAACATCTTGTCCAATTGTTACAAATACACAGGCCATTCCCGTATCCTGACACATAGGCATATGTTCATTTTTAGATATATCTATATTTTCAAGTATTTTTTTTAAAATACCTTTTGCAGTAGGCCAATTTTCGTTGTCTTCGCATTCTTTTATTTTCTTTTTAACATCCTCCGAAAGATAATAATTAGCATCTATACAGAGATTTCTAACAGATTTTGTTATAGTGGACACATCTACTTCTTTCATAATTTAACACCATTCTCCTTAATTTATATTTTTGTATATAACAAGTTCATTATATTATGAAAAGGCAGTTTAAAAAACTGCCTTTTTTTATGTATTTTTTATTTTCTTCTATTTATTAATGCAACTACTCTATTCATCTCATTATTAACTATCATATATCCTTCATCTACACCCTTTATTGTCATATTTGACTTTAACTATTTTGATTAAGTTCAACTATCTTTGACTTTAAGTCCTTAATCGAACTATCATCAAGATTATATAAAAACCTCATTATATGCTTATTATCTACATTACATGCCTGTACATCTTTATATCTTCCTGGTGAAACTATCAATATATCTGCATTATTTATAACTCTTTCAAGTTCCTGATCATTAAAACTATTGGTAAACTGAATATCAATATCTCCCAGTCCTGACTTTTCAAGTGCTCCTCTTGCTTTAAACATAAATTCATTAGAAATACATACAAAAGCAAATTTAGTACCTTTAGGATATCTTGCAATTTTAACTATTGTTGCTAAATCTACATTTATTGCTACACCTATTACATCTTTGTGCAATCCTTGTGTTAGCTTAATTACCTCATTTACATGGTTGAAAGTTGCTATTATAACTTGACTTTTTTCTATAATTTGCCTAGTTTGGTCACTTATATTTCTTATATCATCAAGAGTAAAAGGTACTATATTCATATCAGTGCTTTCCATAAGCTGCTTACTAAACATTCTAGACTGCTCAATATTACACTCTACATATATTGCACTAATTTTACTCATAAGCTCTTTCTTTTCTCTTATCCTTTGGGTAGCAATTTCCAAAAACACATCTGGAGCTATGCCTGCTTCAATAGCCTCTTCAAATGCAAGATCTATGAATTTTATTATCTTTTCCTTTGTATTTTGAACTTTCCATGGATTTGCTTCTTCTGCTACAAAAGTTCCCCTTCCTTGGTAAGATTTCAAAACACCTTCTTGTTCTAATTGATTATAAGCTGTACTCACAGTATTTCTGCTTACTTTAAGCGTTTCAGATAATTCCCTTTCTGTAGGCATCTTCCCTCCTACCTTAATGAGGTTACCTTTAACTAAATCCTGTATTTGGTTTTTTACTTGTAAATATAATGGTACTCCACTATGTTTATTTATTTTAATATTTATGGTAATCACCTCAAATTATTGGATTAATGGATTAATCCATTTCTTTACCTAAAGAGTAGCATAGTGCAAGATGAAAATCAATAGCTTTTTGTTAGCTTTCAATTTTCAGAAAATTATTATGACAATATTTTGAGGATATATTTTTAGAATATTAGAAACTAAATAACTTCTCTTCTCAATTAATACAAATTCAAGGATGGATTTCATTAATTAGTCAAATTTTATTTAACATTAAACTTAACTTCTAAATTTTAGATATGATTCCTAATATAAAAGATTTGAATAGTTTTCCTTTATCCAATTATCATTCTTTTTAGTTACATTTTTATTAACGCCAAATATATAATAATCAAAACTACCTCTAGTACACAAAAAATAAAGTAGATTTTAACTTTGCATCAAAAATCTACTTTATTTTATTTAGGCATTTTCAAAGAAATAACCCAGTCAGTATGCTAGTCTATTTTTTATCATACTGCGTCCGTATAATCCCTTAGATAGGATTCACTATCTGCGGAAGCTGTCTCCTGCCTGATAAAAATATCCATCGCATCTTTGACTTGTTATTTTCTTTCAAATGCCTTATCCTTAATTAGAAAAATAATATTCTTTTACTGATCTAGCTATAGAATCCGCTATTTTGCTCTGGTATTCATCCGTAATCAATTTACTTTTTTCCTGGTCATTAGATAGGAATCCACATTCTACAAGCACAGAAGGTCTAGTATCCTCACATCTAAGTACCTTGTAACTGCTTTTTGCAGCCTTTTCTTTTCTATTATTATTCTTGTCGAGATCATTTACAAAATTTTTTTGGAGGATATGAGATAGCTTTTGACTCTCCTCATTTTTAGAATACCACACCTGTGCTCCAGAATATTTACTCTGAGGAAACATATTTAAGTGTATGCTTATAAACATATCACAATTTGTATTTTTCTTCAATTTGCATCTATTATTTAGATCTTCAACTTTCTTTTTTCTTATTCTCCCATCATTTGTATACAATCCTTCATCTTTTTCTCTAGTCATAACCACTTTAAATTTTTCTTTTAGTAAGTTGTCTTTAAGTTTATTACTTATTTTTAAATTTATTTCCTTTTCCATTATTCCATCTTTTGATATTGCTCCACTGTCTATTCCTCCATGCCCAGGATCTATAAGTATAGTAATATTTTCTTTAGCAACATTCCCACTGCCTAATACCAGAGATGGATATATAATATTCATACTAAATATTATCAATATCAGCAATATAGCTTTTGTTTTTTTTATACTCAATATACACCAACTCCTTATAGTTATTTAAAGACTTAATATATATTTACCCAAAATCCAAAAAGTTATTAAATTATTTTCAATATAAAAAATAGCTTATACATACACAAATTCTGTATGTATAAGCTATCTTGGATTCTAATATTATCTCTTTGAAAACTGTGGAGCTCTTCTTGCCTTTTTAAGACCATATTTCTTTCTTTCCTTCATTCTTGGATCTCTTGTTAAGAAACCAACTTTTTTAAGTTCCGGTCTTAAATTTTCATCTGATTTTAAGAGAGCTCTTGATATTCCATGTCTTATAGCTCCAGCCTGACCAGTAAATCCTCCTCCATGAACATTTACAAGTACATCAAACTTTCCCTTAGTTGAAGTCAATTCCAATGGTTGGTTAACTATAACCTTTAAAGTATCCAATCCAAAGTAATCATCCATATCTCTCTTATTTATAGTTACTTTACCTTCTCCAGGTACAAGTCTAACTCTTGCTATTGACTTTTTTCTTCTTCCTGTTCCAAAATACTGAACCTTAGCCATTTTTTATCCTCCTTCCAGCTCTAACCTAATATTTTAATTCTAATACTTCTGGCTTTTGAGCTTCATGATTGTGCTCAGCACCTCTGTATACTTTCAACTTTTTAAACATTTGTCTGCCTAATGGTCCATTTGGAAGCATTCTTCTTACAGCTTCCTGAAATACAAATTCTGGCTTCTTTGCTAAAGCTTCTCTATATGGAGTTTCCTTCAATCCACCTGGATATAAGGAGTGATGTCTCAACATCTTTTGATCTAATTTTTTACCAGTTAAGACTACTTTTTCAGCATTTATTATTATTACAAAATCCCCTGTATCAACATGTGGTGTAAATATAGGCTTATTTTTACCTCTTAATATTGAAGCAACTTGACTTGCTACTCTTCCAAGAGGTTTTCCTGCAGCATCAACAACATACCATTTTCTTTCAACTTGTTCAGGTTTTGCTATATATGATTTCATTGCTTTCCCGTTACACAATTAACGGTTTTCAACTCCTCTCTCATTCTAGTTTCTTTTAATCTCTAAAAAGAGATTTTTAAATTTTCATAAACGATTCTCTATATAAAGACCCGGGGCTGGTGGATCCTTTATATCCAAAATACAAACAACTTATATTATAATACAATGTGCCTGGCGTGTCAATCTAGTAAAATATTTTTTCCAAACAAAGACCTAATGCTGGTACAGGCTTTCCCGCTTTTGACCTATCCTTAGATTCTAAAATGTCCTTTACATATTCTGGTGTAAACCTTCCTACCCCTACTTCCAATAAAGTGCCTACTATTATTCTTACCATATTGTACAAGAACCCATCTCCAACTATACTAAACTTAATCAGATTATCTTCTTGTACAATAGTTAACTCTTTTACTGTTCTAACAGAAGACTTAGCAGAACTACCCTTTTTTTTAAAAGCAGAAAAGTCATAAGTACCTATAAAATATTTACATGCGCTTTTCATTTTAACAATGTCCAATTTTCTTCTAAAATAATAAACATATTGCCTTCCAATAGCAGGCCTATTATTTCCCGTTGCTATTGTATAAACATATTTTTTACCTAAGCTGTGAAACCTAGAATGAAAACTATTATCCACTTCTCTGGCATTTAATACAACTATATCTTTAGGTAATACTCCATTTAGGGCTATTTTAAAATTAGGACTTGGCATTTTACTATTAGTAAAAAAGTTGCACACAAACCCTCTCGCATGAACTCCTGCATCAGTTCTGCTTGCACCTATAACTTCAGAAAAGTTCCCTGTAATTTTTTTAATAGCTTCTTCTAATCTTTGCTGAATTGTCATAGCATTATTCTGTCTCTGCCATCCGGAATAATTTGTACCATCATATTCTATTATAAGCATTACATTTTTCATTAATGCCACCACATTCTACTTAATATGGACACACACACCAATGCAAAAGTACATACTGATGCCACAAAGTCCTTATTAGTTAACTTAAGCTGTTTCATTCTAGTCCTGCCTTCTCCACCTGTATAACATCTAGCTTCCATTGCCATTGCTAGTTCATCTGCACGCCTAAAAGAACTTATAAAAAGTGGAACTAGGATTGGGATAAGATTCTTAGCTCTTTGAATTATGTTTCCAGATTGAAAATCTGCTCCTCTTGCCATTTGAGCTTTCATTATTTTATCTGTTTCATCCATTAAGGTTGGTATAAATCTAAGTGCTATAGTCATCATCATAGCCAATTCATGAGCAGGTACCCCTATTTTTTTCATTGGGCTTAAAAGTTTTTCTATTGCATCTGTGAGTTCAATAGGAGATGTAGTTAACGTTAGTAGTGAGGTCCCTATAATTAAAAATACAAGTCTCACTGCCATAAATCCAGCCATAACTAATCCTTCTTTATACACAACTAAAAACTTCCACTTAAATAAAGGCGGATTAGTTCCAGTTGTCATAAATATATTCAGCACTGCAGTTATAACAACTAATATGAATATTGGCTTAAGTCCTTTATATATATATGAAAACTGTATCTTAGATATAAGTATTGAAATTATAGTGAATAATACTATAAATATATAACCTTTAAAGCTGTTTACTATAAATAAATCTACAATATATATTAAAGATATCAATATTTTAACTCTTGGATCCAACTTATGAACAAAAGAATTTCCAGGTACATATTGACCTATTGTAATATCTTTAATCATTTTATTAGCTCTCCTAACTTTTACTTAATATTTTGAGTATTTCTTCTTTTGCCTGTTTTACTGTAAATACGTCTTTTGATATATTTATACCCTTTTCCCTAAGCTTTTTTATCATATATGTTACCTGAGGTACTGCAAGTCCTACACTTTCTAAAGTATCAACTTCATTAAAAACTTTTTCAGGAGGACCGTCAAGTATACATTTTCCCTGGTGCATTACAATTATTCTGCTAGCCAGCTTAGCTACATCTTCCATGCTGTGGGATACAAATATTATAGTCATATTGTATTCCCTATGTAAGTTTTTTATTTCTGAAAAAATATCATCTCTTCCCTTTGGATCAAGACCTGCTGTTGGTTCATCTAATATGAGAACTTTAGGTTCCATAGCAACTACTCCTGCTATAGCAACTCTCCTCTTTTGTCCTCCGCTTACTTCAAAAGGAGATTTATCCTTATACTCTTCATATTTTAATCCCACCATATTCATGGCTCTCTTCACCCTTTTATTTATATCATCATCACTCAACCCTAAATTTTTAGGACCAAAGGCAATGTCTTTTTCTATAGTTTCCTCAAATAACTGATATTCAGGATACTGAAATACAAGTCCCACTTTTTTCCTTATAAAATTCAAATTTATTTTTTTATCAGTAATGTCTACTCCATCTACTATTATCTTGCCTGAACTTGGTTTTAAGAGTCCATTTATATGTTGAATAAGTGTTGATTTTCCTGAACCCGTGTGTCCTATCAAAGCAACAAATTCTCCATCTTCTATTTCAATATTTATGTCATCTAGTGCTTTTTTTTCAAAAGGCGAACCTTTCATATATATATGAGTTAAATTTTCTATTTTAATCGACATAATTCACTCACCATCTCATCTATAGTTAATATATCTGGTTTAATATCCACACCACTATTTCTAAGTTCATAGGCTAATTCTGTCATTTGAGGTACATCAAGTCCTATTTTTTTCATCTTAGATACTTGACTAAATATGTTTCTGGGGGATCCTTCCATTTTAATTTTACCTTCATCTACAACAATTATTCTATCTGCTTCTACCGCTTCTTCCATGTAATGTGTAATTAGAATTACTGTCATATTGTATTTGCTGTTTATCTCTTTTATTGTGCTCATCACTTCACGCCTGCCAGACGGATCAAGCATTGCAGTTGATTCATCAAATATTATACAATCTGGTCTCATAGCAAGTACTCCTGCTATAGCTACCCTTTGTTTTTGTCCACCTGAAAGTAAATGAGGTGCATGTCTCCTATATTCATACATATTTACTCTTTTTAAACACTCATCAACCCTTGCTCTTATTTCCTTTGGTGGAACTCCTAGATTTTCTGGTCCAAAAGCAACATCTTCTTCTACTATAGTAGCAACTATTTGATTATCTGGGTTTTGGAAAACCATTCCTGCTTTATTTCTTATATTCCAGGTATTTTTTTCATCCGAAGTATCTAAATTTTCTACATACACTTTTCCACCAGTTGGAACTAAAATAGCATTTATATGTTTAGCTATAGTAGATTTTCCAGATCCATTTCTTCCAAGCACTACAAGGAATTCTCCTTTTTTTACCTGGAAATTTACATGATCTACAGCCAATTTTGCATTATCATTATACTTATAACTTACATTCTCACATACTATTATGTTTTCTTCCATAAAAACACCTCACTAACTTGATGAGCAACAAAATTCAAACAGTATCTTATAGAAAAACAGGGATTAAGCTAGTCTTTACTTAATCCCTTTAATTTTATACTAACTCCAGTATAACTAATTCGGCTCCATCGCCTCTTCTTGGACCTATTTTATACATTCTAGTATATCCGCCATTTCTTTCAGCATATTTAGGAGCTATATCTGTAAATAAATTTTTTACAACTTCTTCTTCAGTTACAAAAGAAAGCACCTGCCTTCTAGCATGAAGGTCTCCTCTTTTTGCAAGAGTAATCATCTTTTCTGCTAAATTTCTCGTTTCCTTTGCTCTAGTTCCAGTTGTCTGTATTTTACCATGCTTTAAAAAACTAGTAACAAGGTTTCTAAGCATTGCTCTTCTTTGGTCAGATGGACGTCCTAATTTACGATACTGTGCCATTTATATCCCTCCTTACTGTAGTAATACGTTTATCCGTTCATTATTTTAACAAATTTTAGTCTTCACTTTGCTTTAACGATAATCCTAATGCATCAAGTTTTTGCTCAACTTCTTCTAAGGATTTTTTACCTAAATTCCTTACCTTCATCATATCATCCATTGTTCTTTCCGTTAATTCTTGAACTGTATTTATTCCAGCCCTCTTTAGACAATTATAACTTCTCACTGAAAGGTCTAATTCTTCTATTGTCATCTCAAGAACTTTTTCCTTTTTATCCTCTTCCTTTTCAACCATTATTTCTACATTATTAGCATGATCAGTAAGAGTCATAAATAGTTTGAAATGTTCTATGAGAATTTTAGCTGATAAACTTACAGCTTCATCTGGTAATATAGTTCCATTAGTCCATACTTCTAATGATAATTTATCATAATCAGTTATTTGACCAACTCTTGTATTCTCTACATCAAAATTAACTCTTTTAATAGGAGTGTATATTGAATCTACAGGAATAGTACCTATTGGCATGTCTTCAGACTTATTTTTTCTTTGAGAAACATATCCTCTTCCTCCGTTGACAGCAATCTCCATATAGAGTTTACCATCATCATCTAAGGTAGCTATATGTAAGTCTTTATTAACTATTTCAACATCACCATCTGTTTTTATATCTCCTGCAACAACTTCTCCTGGTCCTTGTGCATCTATATATATAGTTTTAGAACCTTCTCCATTCATCTTTAAAGCTAATTCTTTTATATTTAGAATTAGCTCTGCAACATCTTCTTTTACTCCACGAATAGTTGAAAATTCATGAAGTACACCATCTATTTTTATATGATTAGCAGCAACTCCTGGAAGGGAAGAAAGAAGAATCCTTCTAAGTGCATTACCAAGAGTAATACCATAGCCTCTTTCAAGGGGCTCCACTACAAACTTTCCATAGTTACCATCTTCACTGGTTTCAACACATTCTATTTTGGGTTTTTCTATTTCTAACATGAATATAACCCTCCTTCTATTTATCTAATAATGTATTCTGAGGGCAACTGATTCTATATTAACTACTTGCTGTATAACTCTACGATTAATGTTTCATTAACAGGAACATCTATATCCTCTCTCGTTGGTTGTCTAAGAACTTTTGCTTGGAAATTTTCTACATTTCCTTCTAACCAGGCTGGTAAAGTTTTTGGGTTTTCTGCAAAAGTTTTAAATTTCTCTGATGTTTTGCTTTTATCACTTACAGTTATACTATCATTAATTGATACCCCAAAAGAAGGTATATCCACTTTTCTGCCATTAACTAAAAAATGGCCATGAGTTACCAATTGTCTAGCTTCTGATCTTGACTGTCCATATCCTAATCTATAAACTACATTATCAAGTCTTGTTTCAAGTAAAACTAATAAATTTTCACCTGTTATTCCTTTTTTCCTCTCAGCTGTTTCATAGTATTTTCTAAATTGTCCTTCTAATAGTCCATATATTCTCTTAGCTTTTTGCTTTTCTCTCAATTGTAAACCATAGTTTGATATTTTTTTTCTTCTTTGACCATGTTGTCCTGGTGCATATCCTCTTCTTGAAAATGCACATTTATCTGTATAACATCTATCCCCTTTAAGGAATAATTTTAAGCCTTCTCTTCTGCAAAGTCTGCATACTGATCCAGTATATCTTGCCATTAAAACTTACACCTCCCGTTACTAAACTCTTCTTCTTTTTGGTGGCCTGCATCCATTATGTGGTATTGGAGTAACATCTTTGATTAATGTAACTTCAAGTCCTGCTGCCTGTAATGATCTTATTGCGGCTTCTCTACCCGCACCAGGTCCCTTAACATATACTTCAATGCTTTTTAATCCATGTTGCATAGCTGCTTTAGCTGATGTTTCAGCTGCCATTTGAGCGGCAAATGGCGTACTCTTTCTGGAACCTCTAAATCCTAAACCACCTGCACTAGCCCAGGATAAAGTATTTCCCACAGCATCTGTAATTGTAACTATAGAATTATTAAAAGTTGATCTTATGTGTGCACAACCATGTTCAACATTTTTTCTTTCTTTTTTTCTTCTAGTTGTCTTTTTAACTTTTCCAGCTGCCATCTTCTTACCTCCTTATACTATTTTGCTATCTTCTTTTTAGCTGCTACAATCTTTTTAGGTCCTTTTCTTGTTCTTGCATTTGTCTTTGTTTTCTGTCCTCTAACTGGCAGACCTTTTCTATGTCTTATTCCTCTATATGAACCTATCTCTATTAATCTTTTTATATTAAGAGCAACCTCTCTTCTTAGGTCACCCTCAATTGTTTCATTCTTTACATAATTTCTCAAAGAGTTAACTTCTTCTTCTGTTAGATCTTTAACTCTAGTGTCTGGATTTACCCCAGCTTCCTTTAGAATTTTTTGAGAAGTTGGTAACCCTATGCCATATATATAAGTTAGACCTATTTCAACTCTTTTTTCCTTTGGTAGGTCAATACCTGCTATTCTTGCCATTAAAATTTACACCTCCTAAAATCTGATTGGTAAGGATTAATTTATTTTATTTATATTATATTAAGCTTTAAAGCCAACAAAATAAATAACTTTATTTTGCTGCAGCCGCACCTTAAAACATTATTAACTCACAAATTATATGCTAAATATAATTATATACTAAATATTAATAATATGTTTTACTAATATCTACTTCTTTGTTAGTTTAGCCTTGTTTTTGTTTGTGCTTAGGATTTTCACAGATAACCATTACTCTTCCTTTTCTCTTTATGATCTTACACTTTTCGCACATAGGCTTAACTGATGGCCTTACTTTCATAACTAACCCTCCTTATTACTTGGCTCTCCAAGTTATTCTCCCACGAGTTAAATCGTAAGGAGAAAGCTCTACTGTAACTTTATCACCTGGTAATATTCTTATAAAATTCATTCTTAATTTACCAGATATATGTGCTAATATTTTATGTCCGCTTTCTAATTCTACCTGAAACATAGCATTTGGTAAAGCTTCTAAAACAGTACCCTGAATTTCAATAACATCATCTTTTGACATAAGGTATAATCAAACCTCCTTGTTATTGCTGACTGCAAAAATTTGTTTAGCACCGAGTTTATAATCACTTTAAATGTATCAGTAAATTATGCTTCATATACTTACAGCCTATATTAACCCATAATACTAACACTTTAAATTAAAGTCAATATTTCCGGAGTATTTTTAAAAACGCTATCATATCCTATTATGTACTCCTCTGAAATTCTATCCAATTATTCATTAGTTATTCTAGATTTTACTGTATCATCAGCTTTTGCTTGGTTTTCAACTTATAGGTTCTAGCATATCTATCTCTATTTATCTTAAATTATTTGCAAATAGATTTCAAACTTTCTTTTACTCTTTGAAAAACCTCATTTATTTCTCCAGTTCCGTCTACTATAGAAAGTATTTTCTGTTTTTTATAGTAGCCAATAAGAGGTTGAGTTTGCTTATCATATACATCTAACCTATCTTTAACAGTTGACTCGGTGTCATCTTTTCTTTGAATAACATCACTATGACACACATCGCACTTGCCTTTAACTTTAGTAGGATTAAATTTTATATGATAACTTGCTCCGCAAGATGAACAAACTCTTCTACCTGTCATTCTTTCAAGAATTAATTCTTTATGAACATCTATAAGGAGAACTGTATCTATCTTTTGCCCTTTATCATTTAAAAATAAGTCTAGAGCTTCAGCTTGATTTACGGTTCTAGGAAATCCATCTAATAAAAATCCTTCTTTGCAATCATCCTTGCCTAATCTATCTTTAACTATATTTATAGTAACCTCATCTGGTACTAATTGTCCGTTATCTAAGTACTTTTTTGCCTCAATTCCAAGTGGAGTCTTCTCTGAAATATTCTTTCTAAAAATATCTCCAGTGGATATATGAGGTATAGAATATTCTTCACTAATAAATTTAGCTTGAGTCCCTTTTCCAGCTCCTGGAGGACCTAATAAAATTATTTTCAACAGCACCATCTCCAAAATATTTTATCAATTCAAAAATCCATGATAATGACGCATTACTAGTTGTGATTCTAATTGTCTTATAGTTTCAATAGCTACATTTACTATAATAAGCAATCCTGTTCCACCAAAATATATGCCTTTAAAGCTAGTATAAGTATCTGCCATTATAGGAGATATTGCTACTATTCCTGCAAAAGCTCCTCCTAATACTGACACTCTGGCTAAAACTCTTTCAATAAATACAGCCGTAGGTTCTCCCGGTCTTATTCCCGGTATAAATCCTGAAGACTTATTCATATTTTCAGCCATCTCTTCTGGTTTCATAGTAACTTCAGTATAAAACCATGTGAAAAAAATTGTAAGCAAGAAATAAAGTACTAAATACTGCCAGTTACTTTCTTTAAATGGACTATACACACTTGTTGCTATAAACTTGTTAAATGCCGAATCAGGCCAAAATAACCCTATAGTCATTGGAAATTGCATAACTGATATAGCAAATATGATTCCAATAACAGCTGATCCATTTACATTAATTGGGATATTAGTAGACTGACCTTTGTACATCCTACCTGCATTTGTTTTTCCTGCATACTGTATAGGAATTCTTCTCTCAGATAAACTTGTAATTACAACTCCTATAAATAACAATAATATAACTACTGTAAGTCCTAGTATTTCTACAAAGTTAACCGTTTCAACTTGTTGCATTTTGAAAATTCCAGCTGCTGCAGAGGGAAATCTCGAAATAATGTTTATAAATATTATAAGAGATATTCCATTTCCAATACCATGTTCAGTAATCTTATCACCAAGCCACATAAGAAAAGTTGACGCTGTAGTTACAGTAAATATTATCATAAATATACTGAATTTATCTGATGGGTTTACAAGTGCACCCGCTTTATTTATTGTAACATATATAGTTATTCCTGAGATTACACCTAGTGGTATTGAAGCATATCTAGTATATTCCTGTATCTTCTTTCTACCTTCTTCCCCTTCTTTAGATAATTGCTCTAAACGAGGTACAGCAACTGTAAGAAGCTGGAATATGATGGAGGAATTGATAAATGGGAGAACTCCCATAGCAAATATACTAAATTTGCTAAACGCTCCTCCTGCTAGAAGATCATAAAAGCCAAACAACGAGCCATTGCTAGTTAAACTACTTAACTTTGTAGTATCAACTCCTGGAACAGAAATAAAATTTCCCATTCTATAAATTATTACTATAAATAAAGTAAATAGCAATCTTTTCCTTAGTTCAGGAACTTTCCAAGCATTACGCAAGGTTGATAGCACTTTATATCACCTCTACTTTTCCTCCAGCTGCCTCTATCTTTTCCACTGCAGTTTTAGTAAATTTAGCTGCTTTTACTGTAAGTTTCTTTTGCAATTCTCCATTTCCAAGTATTTTTAAACCATCTTTAGACTTTTTAATTACCTTTTTCTCTAAAAGTAATTCTGGAGTAATTTCCACTCCATCTTCAAACGCATTTAGTCTTTCAACATTTAATTCATAGTATTGTTTTGCAAATATATTAGTGAAGCCTCTCTTAGGAAGTCTTCTATACAAGGGCATCTGTCCGCCTTCAAATCCTATTCTTACTCCACCACCAGATCTAGCTTTTTGTCCTTTTTCACCTTTTCCGGCATTTCTTCCAAAACCAGAACCAGTACCTCTTCCAATTCTTTTACGTGATTTTCTTGATCCTTCTGCTGGTTTTAATTCATGAAGTTTCATTTGTACTTACACCTCCTCCGTATTACGCTTCTTCTACCTTTAAAAGATAGCTAACTTTTTGGATCATTCCTCTTATTTGAGGAGTATCATCATGCTCTACAATTTTTCCTATTTTTCTTAATCCAAGAGCATTTACAGTAGCTATATGATCTTTTTTTCTTCCTATTAAACTCTTTTCTAGAGTTATTTTAAGTTTAGCCAAGGTCGTTCCCTCCTAACCTAAAATCTCTTCGACAGTTTTTCCTCTTAGACTAGCTATATGTTCTGCTGTCTTTAATTTTGATAAACCGTCAATAGTAGCATTTACCATGTTTCTTGGATTATTAGAGCCAACTGATTTTGCTCTAACATCCTTTAATCCTGCAAGTTCAAGAACTGCTCTAGAAGGCCCACCAGCTATAATTCCAGTACCTTCAGGAGCTGTCATTATAAGTACCCTTCCTGTTCCAAATTGACCAATTATGTTATGAGGTACTGTTGTACCTATAATTGGAACTTGAATTAACTTCTTCTTAGCATCTTCTATTCCCTTTCTGATTGCTTCAGGTATTTCTATAGATTTTCCAGTTCCTACACCTACGTGGCCATCTTCATCTCCCACTACAACTAGGGCACTAAATCTAAAATTTCTACCACCTTTAACAACCTTAGCAACTCTATTTATGAATACAACCTTCTCTTTAAGATTTAAAGCGCTAGGATCGATTCTCATTTATTTCCCTCCTTATTAGAATTCTAAGCCAGCTTCTCTTGCACCTTCAGCAAGATTCTGTACTCTTCCATGATATATATATCCGCCTCTATCAAAAATTACTTCTTTAATTCCTTTTTCAATAGCTCTCTTAGCTATAGTCTGACCAACAACTTTTGCTGCTTCTTTATTACTTCCAACTCCTTGAAAATCTTTATCCACACTTGAAGCAGAAACTAGAGTTGTTCCCTTTACGTCATCTATTATTTGGGCATATATATTTTTTTCACTTCTATATACCGCAAGTCTTGGTCTTTCATTTGTTCCAGAAATTTTTCTACGAACTCTAAGATGACGCTTTGATCTTAATTTTTTCTTATCATCTTTTTTAAACATAAGGCTCACTCCTTTCTACTACTTCTTACCCGTTTTTCCTTCTTTACGTCTTATAACTTCACCTTCATATTTAATTCCTTTTCCTTTATAAGGTTCAGGCTTTCTCCAATTTCTTATGCCTGCTGCAACATCGCCTACTAATTCTTTGTCGATACCTTTTACTACAACTTTTGTAGGTGCAGGTGTTTCAAAAGATATTCCTTCAACTGCCTCTACTTCAATTGGATGTGAAAATCCTAAGTTTAAAACCAACTTTTTTCCTTGTAATTGAGCCCTGTAACCAACACCTACTAATTCTAATATCTTTGAATATCCTTCATTTACACCAATAACCATATTATTTATCAGTGATCTAGTCAATCCATGAAGAGCTCTAGATTGTTTTTCATCATTGTTTCTTTTAACTACTATTGAATTATCCTCAACAGCAATATTCATATCTTTTCTCATAGCCTTCACAAGTTGGCCTTTAGGTCCTTTTACCGTAACAACGTTGTCTGGTGTTACTGTAATGGTGACACCACTTGGAATAGCTACTGGAAGCTTTCCTATTCTTGACATCATTACACCTCCTGTATTCCTAATAGGTTCATAATAAATATCATTTACTACTTATCTTAGTTTATATTTCAAACTACCATATGTAGCAAAGTACTTCTCCACCTACTCCTAATTTTCTTGCATCTCTATCTGCAACAATTCCTTTAGAAGTTGATATTACTGCAACTCCAAGTCCATTTAAAACTTTAGGAATTTCTTCTTTTCTACAATAAACTCTTAATCCAGGTTTAGATATTCTCTTGAGTCCTGTTATAACCCTTTCTTTATCTTTACCATACTTCATTGAAAGTCTTATCATGTTTACAGAACCATCTTTATATTCCTCTACATTTTTTATATATCCTTCTTGAAGCATTATATTTAATACTGCCTTCTTAATAGTTGAAGAAGGTACTTCTACTATTTCATGTCTAACAATATTTGCGTTTCTTATACGAGTAAGCAAATCTGCTATAGGATCAGTCATTACCATTTATTGTGCCTCCTTTCATCAATAACTAACAATTTACCAACTTGCTTTTCTACAGCCAGGTATTTCACCTTTATATGCAAGTTCTCTAAAACATATACGACATATACCATATTTTTTTAATACAGCATGAGGTCTCCCACATATCCTACATCTTGTGTAAGCCCTTGTTGGATATTTAGGTTCCTTTTTCCACTTTTCTATTAAAGCTTTACGTGCCACGTTTTTCCCTCCTTATTTTTGAGTAAATGGCATTCCAAGAAGTTTAAGTAACTCTTTTGATTCTTCGTCAGTATTTGCAGTAGTAACAAAGATAACATCCATACCTCTAACTTTGTCTATCTTATCATATTCTATTTCAGGGAATATTAATTGCTCTTTAATTCCTATGGAATAATTCCCCCTACCATCAAAAGATTTATCTGAAACTCCTGAGAAATCTCTGACTCTTGGTAGTGCAATATTAAGTAATTTATCTGCAAATTCATACATATATTGTTTTCTTAAAGTAACTTTACATCCTATAGCCATATTTTCTCTTATTTTAAAGTTTGCTATAGATTTTTTTGCTCTAGTTAAAACTGGTTTTTGTCCTGTAATTAAAGTTAAGTCACTAACTGCTGATTCTAAAACCTTTGGATTGTCCTTAGCTTCTCCTACACCCATATTTATAACTATCTTATCAAGTTTTGGTGCCTGCATTATGTTCTTATATTTAAACTTATCCATTAAAGCAGGAATAACTTCCTTTTCATATTTCTCCTGTAACCTTGAACTCATATTTTTGCCCTCCTTTCAAAGATTAAAATGTTTCTCCGCACTTTTTACATACTCTTACTTTTGTTCCATCATCTAATATCTTGTGACTTATTCTAGTTACATTTTTGCATTTGTCACAATATAACATTACTTTTGAACTATATATAGGAGCTTCTTTTTTAATTATGCCACCTTGCATATTTTGTCTATTTGGTTTCTGATGTTTTGAAACTACATTAACATCTTTAACAATGACTTTACCTGTTTTAGGCATAGCTTTTAAAACTTCTCCTATTTTTCCTTTATCTTTACCAGATATAACCATGACTGTATCCTTTTTTCTAACATGTATCTTTGCCATTATAGCCACCTCCTTATCTTATAGAACTTCAGGCGCTAGTGATAATATTTTTGTATAATCTTTATCTCTTAGCTCTCTCGCAACTGGTCCGAAGATACGAGTTCCCTTTGGTTGCTTATCATCTTTTATTATAACAGCAGCATTTTCATCAAATTTTATATATGAACCATCTGCTCTTCTAAGCCCTCTTACAGACCTGACGATAACAGCCTTTACAACTTCTCCTTTTTTAACAACACCGCCTGGTGTTGCACTTTTAACGCTAGCAACTATTATATCACCAATGTTTCCCCATTTTCTCTTGGATCCACCTAAAACTCTTATACACATAATTTCCTTAGCACCGGAATTATCTGCAACTTTCAATAATGTCTGTTGCTGAATCATTGAAAATAACCTCCTTTCAGCTATTATACTATTTAGCCTTTTCTACTATTTCTACAAGTCTCCATCTCTTGTCTTTTGATAAAGGTCTTGTTTCCATTATTAATACTCTATCATTATTCCTTGCTTCATTGTTTTCATCATGCGCTTTAAATTTAGTAGTTCTATTAACTGTTTTTCCGTACAGTGGATGACGTACTTTAGTCTCAACCGCAACTACTATAGTTTTATCCATTTTATCTGAGATAACTCTCCCTGTTCTTGTCTTTCTGTATCCTCTTTCCACAGAATAAACCTCCTTTCAACCTATTGTTCAAACGATCTTAGCTCTTCTTCCCTAAGGATGGTTTTAATTTGGGCTATAGATTTTTTGACTTCCTTTATTCTCATTGGATTTTCTAATTGACCTGTAGCTAATTGAAATCTCAAATTAAATAATTCTGACTTAAGATCTTGTACTTTTGCCTGTAAATCTTGAGTGCTGCTTTGTCTTAGCTCTTGCAATTCTCTAGCCTTCATTGCTTTCACCACCCACTTCTTCAAAATCTCTTCTTGTAACAAACTTAGTCTTTATAGGCAATTTATGTGATGCAAGTCTCATTGCTTCTCTTGCTATTGGTTCAGAAACACCCGATAGTTCAAATAATATCCTACCTGGTTTAACAACTGCTACCCAATATTCTGGTGATCCTTTACCTGATCCCATACGTGTTTCAGCAGGCTTTTCTGTAATTGGTTTATCTGGGAAAATCTTTATCCAAAGTTTTCCTCCCCTTTTGATATATCTATTTATAGCTATTCTGGCTGCTTCTATCTGATTTGCTGTTATCCATGCACATTCTGTAGCCTGTATAGCGTAATCTCCATATGCTATAAAATTACCTCTTGTAGCTTTGCCTTTCATTCTACCACGTTGTACTTTACGATGCTTAACTCTCTTAGGCATTAACATATGCTATTCCTCCTTCCCTATGCTTTGACTTCTTCCTTGTTTTCAACATGTTTTTTAGCAGGGAGCACTTCTCCTCTATATACCCATACTTTTACACCTATTTTACCATATGTGGTATTTGCTTCTGCAAATCCATAATCTATGTCGGCTCTTAATGTCTGAAGTGGAATTGTACCCTCATGATATGACTCAGATCTTGCAATTTCTGCACCACCAAGTCTTCCTGAACATGTAGTCTTAACGCCCTTAACACCAGACTTCATAGCTCTCTGTATTGTTTGTTTCATAGCTCTTCTAAAAGAAATTCTCTTTTCCAATTGTAAAGCTACATTTTCTGCCATAAGCTGAGCATCAGCTTCTGCTTGCTTTACTTCAACGATGTTTATAAGCACAGTTTTTTCTGTAACCATTTTTTGAATTTCAGCTTTTAAAGCATTAATTCCCTGGCCGCCTTTTCCTATTATCATGCCTGGTTTTGCTGTAAATACATTTAACTTAACTCTTTTTGCTGCTCTTTCAATTTGAATCTTTGAAACTCCAGCAATAGCAGTTTTCTTTTTTACAAATTTTCTAATTTTATTGTCTTCAACTATATTATCTGCAAAATTTTTCTTATCTGCATACCATTTAGCATCCCATTCTTTAATAACACCAACTCTTAGGCCATGTGGATGTACTTTCTGTCCCATCTGTTTCCCTCCTTCTTATTACTCTCTTTCCTTAACTACCAAAGTTATATGACTGCTTCTCTTATTTATTCTAAATGCTCTACCTTGAGCATGTGGTTGAAATCTCTTTAATGTTGGACCTTGACAAGCATAAGCTTCTGAAACATATAGATTATCTTTATCTAAATCCAAGTTATTCTCTGCATTAGCAACTGCTGATTTGAGAACTTTATTAACCACTACAGCTGCATCTCTTGGAGTATACTTTAATATAGCAAAAGCTTCATTTACATTTTTACCTCTAACTAAATTAAGTACAACTCCTACTTTCATTGAAGACATTCTAACATATTTAGCTATAGCCTTAGCTTCCATTTATTCTACCTCCCTTCCTAACTATTTTTGAGGAGCAACACGAGTTGTTTTTTCAGTTTTATTTACGTGTCCCCTATATGTTCTAGTTAATGCGAATTCTCCTAATTTGTGTCCTACCATATCCTCTGATATATATACAGGAACATGTTTTCTTCCATCATGAACTGCTATAGTGTGCCCTATCATCTGAGGAAATATCGTTGAACTTCTTGACCAAGTTTTTATAACTTTCTTCTCACCATTTTTATTTAGTTCATTTATTTTCTTTAAAAGTGCTTCTTGGACATAAGGTCCTTTTTTAACTGATCTGCTCATTCATTTTGCCTCCCTTCATACAATTTGCATGATATAACTATTTTCTTTATAGTCAAAAGCAAATAGCTCATTAAATAAAAAATCAGTGAAGAGAACATATATTCTCTTCAAACTATTTACTATTTCTTTTCTTAACTATAAATCTATCTGAATATTTATTATGTTTTCTAGTCTTATATCCTAATGCAGGTTTACCCCAAGGAGTAAGTGGTCCTGGATGACCTACTGGAGCCTTACCTTCACCACCACCGTGTGGATGGTCATTAGGGTTCATAGCAGAACCTCTAACTGTAGGTCTTATTCCTAAATGTCTCTTTCTTCCTGCTTTACCTATGTTAACTATCTCATGAGTTAAATTTGAAACTGTTCCAATTGTAGCTCTACATGTTATTATTACATGCCTCATCTCACCACTTGGAAGTCTTAATGTTGCATAATTTCCTTCTTTAGCCATAAGCTGAGCTGAAGCTCCTGCAGATCTTACAAGTTGCGCTCCTTTTCCTGCTTGTAATTCTACATTATGAATTATAGTACCAACTGGTATATTCGCTAATGGTAAACAATTTCCAACTTTTATGTCTGCATCTGGTCCCGAAACTACAACATCTCCAACCTTTAACCCAACTGGAGCTATTATATATCTCTTTTCTCCATCTACATAAACTACTAAAGCTATATACGCTGATCTATTAGGATCATATTCTATTGTAGCAACCTTTGCTGGTATGCCATCTTTATTTCTTTTAAAATCTATTAATCTATACTTTTGTTTTGCCCCGCCACCTATATGACGAACTGTTATCTTACCGTGAGCATTTCTACCACCACTTCTCTTTAAAGCTACAAGAAGTGATTTTTCTGGTACATCTGTAGTTATTTCTTGAAATGTACTTACAGTCATGTGCCTTCTTGAAGGTGTAGTAGGTTTAAATCCTTTAACTGCCATAACGGTATTCCCTCCTTTTTTTCGCTTATCTGGATTTCTCCAATAACTGCTTTAATTATTGTTCCATTCCATCAAAAAATCCTATTGTCTTACTGTCTTCTTTCAGTTTTACAATAGCTTTTTTGTAATCCGATCTTTTTCCAATATGGACGCCAACTCTTTTTTTCTTTCCTATATATCTTGCTGTTGTTACATTTTCAACACTTACTCCGAAAACATCTTCTACAGCTTTCTTTATCATTGACTTGTTTGCATGTATATCAACTATAAAGGTGTATTTCTTTTCATTCATACCAGCCATACTCTTTTCTGTTATAACAGGTCTTCTTATGATGTCATAATTAGTATATTTCATTATGCATACACCTCCTCAATTTTTGATACAGCATCCTTTGTTATTATAAGTTTTTCATACTTTAACAAATCATAAACATTTAAGTTATTAGCAGGTATAACTGATACGCCCTGTATATTTCTACCTGACACATATACATTTTTATTTGATTCAGCTGTAACAATTAATGTCTTCTTTGCATTAAATGCATCTAAAATCTTTACTATTTCTTTTGTCTTTGGTGCTTCTAATTCTAAACTTTCCAAAACAAACATTTCATTATCTGCTACTTTACTTGACAATGCTGACTTCATAGCCACTCTTTTTACTGATTTTGAAACTGAAATTCTATAATCTCTAGGCTTTACAGCAAAAACTACACCACCGTGAATCCATTGTGGTGCTCTTATAGATCCCTGTCTTGCTCTGCCTGTTCCTTTTTGTCTCCATGGTTTAATTCCACCTCCAGAAACCTCAGCTCTAGTCTTTGCCGACTGAGTTCCCTGTCTCTTGTTAGCAAGTAATGCTACAACTACTTGGTGAACAGCATTTTCGTTTACTTCAACTCCAAATACCTTATCTGATAATTCAAAATCTCCAACTTTTTGACCTTCTTTATTAAATAATCCTACTTTAGGCATTCTGCATCCTCCTTTCTACTAAAACTAAGCCTTAACTGTATTTCTTATTGTTACAAGTCCTTTGTTAGGTCCTGGTACTCCACCTTTTATTAAAATAATGTTTTTCTCAGGAATAACTTTTGCAACTTCTAAATTTAACACTGTTGTATTTCTATTTCCCATATGTCCTGGCATTCTCTTGTTTTTGAATGTTCTGGATGGATCTGAAGAAGCTCCCATTGAACCAACAGCTCTGTGGAATTTAGAACCATGGGACATTGGCCCTCTTTTAGCATTCCATCTTTTTATTGTACCCTGAAACCCCTTACCTTTAGAAACTCCAGATATATCAACTTTATCTCCTGCTGCAAAAACATCTGCCTTTATTTCCTGGCCTTCTTTGTATTCACTAGCATTTTCAAGTTTGAATTCTCTTATAAATCTCTTTAATGTAACTCCTGCTTTTTCAAAATGTCCCTTCATTGGTTTGTTTACCAACTTTTCTCTTATATCGCTAAAACCAACCTGTACAGCCTCATAACCATCTTTTTCCACAGTTTTTTTCTGTACAACCACACAAGGTCCTGCTTCAATTACTGTAACAGGAATTACCTTTCCATTTTCATTAAATATTTGAGTCATACCAAGCTTTTTACCTAATATAGCTTTTTTCATTTACATACACCTCCTAAACATATTAGCGGATCGCCAAAACGGTCATAATAGTTAGTAATAAACCACTTATTACAATTTTATTTCAATATCAACACCTGCTGGTAAGTCAAGTCTCATTAACGCATCAACAGTTTTTGGTGATGGGCTTATTATATCTATCAATCTTTTATGAGTTCTTATTTCAAATTGTTCTCTTGAATCTTTATATTTATGTGGAGCTCTCAAAATTGTAACCACATCTTTTTCTGTAGGCAGTGGTACTGGTCCTGCTACTTTTGCTCCTGTGGACTTAGCAGTTTCTACTATCTTTTCAGATGATTGATCTAATATTGTATGATCAAAAGCCTTTAATCTTATCCTAATTTTTTGTTTTGCCATTGTTATTTCCCTCCTTTTCATGCACGCTATGCTTCTTACGTACAACAGCGGATATATTCTGTAAACTGTTCCAGGCGTTTCTTTCATTTTATGTAAGTAGCACCATTACAAAATCACCGTCGCCTAAGTTCAAGACCTGGGCATACTCGATCAAGAATTACCCGGAAGCCCGGCAACCTCTTGTCTCATCGCTGTTATAACATCACAACTTCTTAATTATACAATAAATTTATATACATGACAAGTAAAAATTTATATTTCTACCTATTAAAAAGGAAAGAGTGCACTCTTTCCTTTTTAATACAATATATTTAGTAAATTTTACAAGCAATATACTTCTAGTTTAATTACTCAGTTATTTTAGTAACAACACCTGAGCCAACTGTTCTTCCGCCTTCTCT